>Ga0209281_1000403_pt1 | contig 66018 bp, 62 predicted proteins | sample MedtruBG_FD_187514 | JGI IMG/M metagenome (GOLD analysis project Ga0209281, IMG submission 187514) | Root nodule microbial communities of legume samples collected from California, USA - Medicago truncatula BG (SPAdes) (version 2) | ecosystem: Host-associated > Plants > Roots > Nodule | place... | reverse complement strand
GCAAAGTTGTTTTCTTTAGCTACCTGGAACACTTTCTGAACGTCATCACCAGTGATCACGCCAGGTTTTACGAAATCAAAAATTTTAGACATGTTACGTAGTCCTGTATCTTCGGCCGTTAGAAAAGGTGCGAGCTCAAAAAGCGCGCTGAAATTTGGGCAGGTTTCCCTGCCCTTGAATGGCTTACTTCTTAGCGCGCTCTTCGAGCATTGCTACTGCTGGCAGGACTTTACCTTCCACGAACTCGAGGAATGCACCGCCACCAGTGGAGATGTAGGAGATCTTGTCAGAAATACCGAACAGGTCGATTGCTGCCAGCGTATCACCGCCGCCTGCGATGGAGAACGCGTCGCTGTCTGCGATAGCGTTAGCCACGATTTCAGTCCCTTTACGGAAGTTAGGGAATTCGAATACGCCAACCGGACCATTCCACAGAATGGTTTTGGCGTTTTTCAGGATTTCAGCCAGTTTCTGTGCAGAAACATCGCCCAGGTCCAGAATCTGCTCTTCATCTTTGATGTCGTTAACAGATTTCAGGGTCGCGGTAGCCGTTTCTGAGAACTCAGTCGCAACGCGAACGTCCGTTGGAACCGGGATATCGCAAGTGGTCAGCAGACGTTTAGCTTCTTCAACCAGGTCCGCTTCGTACAGGGATTTACCCACGTTGTGACCTTGAGCCGCCACGAAGGTGTTCGCGATACCACCGCCCACGATCAGCTGGTCAGCGATTTTAGACAGAGAATCCAGAACGGTCAGTTTGGTAGACACTTTAGAACCACCAACGATGGCAACCATTGGACGAGCAGGTTCTTTCAGCGCTTTACCCAGTGCTTCCAGTTCGTCTGCCAGCAGAGGACCTGCACAAGCAACGTCTGCGAATTTACCGATACCGTGGGTTGAAGCCTGAGCACGGTGAGCCGTACCGAATGCATCCATCACGAACACGTCGCACAGAGCAGCGTATTTCTTAGACAGTGCTTCGTCGTCTTTCTTTTCGCCTTTGTTGAAGCGAACGTTTTCCAGAACAACCAGTTCACCTGCCGCAACTTCCACGCCTTCCAGGTAGTCTTTTACCAGACGTACCGGGCTGGACAGTTTGTCTTTCAGATAGTTAACAACCGGCAGCAGAGAGAATTCTTCATTGTACTCACCTTCGGTCGGACGACCCAGGTGGGAGGTAACCATCACTTTTGCGCCCTGCTTCAGAGCCAGTTCGATGGTTGGCAGAGAAGCACGAATACGTGCATCACTGGTCACTTTGCCATCTTTAACCGGTACGTTCAGATCGGCACGGATGAAAACGCGTTTACCTGCCAGATCCAGATCGGTCATCTTAATTACAGACATGGTGAATCCTCTCGTTGATTCTTAAAGTTTTGCAAGCGCACTCTGCGCTCTACCTGAAACCTTGTGCGGCCATCGCTAACGTCGTGTCGAGCATTCGGTTAGCAAAGCCCCATTCGTTATCGCACCACACCAGCGTTTTGATGAGGTGGGCACCGCTGACCCGCGTTTGGGTGCCATCGACAATGGCACTGTGCGGATCGTGGTTAAAATCTACTGAGACCAACGGTAATTCCGTATAGTCAACTATACCATGAAATGCACCTTGCGCCGCTTTTTGCAGCAACAGGTTGACTTCACACGCTTTTACCGGTTTCTTCACCGTCACGCTGAGGTCAATAGCGGTGACATTTATGGTCGGCACGCGGACCGCAATAGCCTCGAAACGGTCATTAAACTGCGGGAAAATTCGGGTAATACCCGCCGCCAGTTTCGTATCCACCGGAATAATGGACTGACTCGCCGCACGTGTGCGACGCAGATCCGGATGGTACGCATCAATAACCTGCTGATCGTGCATGGCAGAGTGAATAGTGGTCACGGTGCCCGATTCAATGCCATAGGCATCGTCTAATAGTTTGATGACCGGAATAATGCAGTTAGTGGTGCAGGAGGCGTTGGAGACAATGCGGTGTTCGGCCTGGAGTTCCTGATGGTTCACGCCGTAAACGACAGTGGCATCAAGATCATGACCCCCGGGATGGGAAAACAGGACTTTTTTCGCCCCGGCTTTCAGATGCGCTTCGCCATGTTCGCGAAGGCCATACACGCCGGTGCAGTCGAGAACCACATCTACTCCCAGCTCACGCCATGGCAGCGCGTCGATGCTTTGCTCATGCAGAACGCGAATCACGTCGTCACCGACGAAGAGCTGCTCTCTTTCCTGGCGAACATCCCAGGCAAAGCGCCCATGGCTGGTATCATATTTCAACAAATGCGCCATGCCCGTGGCATCCGCCAGTTCGTTGATTGCCACCACGGTGATTTCCGCCCGGCGTCCGGATTCGTATAAAGCGCGAACCACGTTACGCCCGATGCGACCGAAGCCATTAATCGCTACGCGTACGGTCATAGATCTCCTGCAAGGCTATCCCTGAGTTGAGGTGCTGAAAGAGTAATCCAGCGACGCCCGAAGGGGAACCTTACCTGTCACAAACTGCGATTGATTGGTCAATTGTCGAACATTTAATCGACTGAAACGCTTCAGCAAGAATAAGCGAAAGAGCGAATAAAGGGAATCTCTGTCCAGCGTAATAAGGCAGCTATATGACTTACGTCACATTTTCTCTGGAATAATTTACAGCGACGTTACATGAAAAAGGAATAGCAGACACAAAAAAGCCGGAGACGCTTTTGCGTCCCCGGCTATCATTTCTGAGCCGTAATTGACCCGGCAAACACAGCGTTGCCGGACAAAATGGCGATTACAGCAGTTCTTTTGCTTTCGCGACAACGTTCTCAACGGTAAAGCCGAACTCTTCGAACAGCTGCTCTGCCGGAGCAGATTCACCGAAGGTGGTCATACCCACGATAGCGCCGTTCAGGCCCACGTATTTGAACCAGTAGTCAGCAATACCCGCTTCTACTGCTACGCGTGCGGTAACTGCTTTCGGCAGCACGGATTCGCGGTATGCGGCATCCTGTTTGTCGAACGCGTCGGTAGACGGCATGGAAACCACGCGCGCTTTAACGCCTTCTGCAGACAGTTTTTCCCAGGCTGCTACAGCCAGCTCCACTTCGGAACCGGTCGCGATGAAGATCAGCTCTGGCTGACCCGCGCAATCTTTCAGCACGTAACCACCGCGAGCGATGTTCGCCAGCTGCTCTGGAGTACGTTCCTGCTGTGCCAGGTTCTGACGGGAGAGGATCAGCGCGGTCGGGCCGTCATGACGCTCAACGCCGTATTTCCACGCAACCGCAGACTCAACCTGGTCACATGGACGCCATGTAGACATGTTTGGCGTGACGCGCAGAGAAGCCACCTGCTCTACCGGCTGGTGAGTTGGACCGTCTTCGCCCAGACCGATGGAGTCGTGGGTGTAGACCATCACCTGGCGCTGTTTCATCAGCGCAGCCATACGAACGGCGTTACGTGCGTACTCGACAAACATCAGGAAGGTAGAGGTGTACGGCAGGAAACCACCGTGCAGGGAGATACCGTTCGCAATCGCGGTCATACCGAATTCACGCACACCGTAATGGATGTAGTTACCCGCGGTATCTTCGTTGATCGCTTTTGAACCAGACCAGATAGTCAGGTTAGATGGCGCCAGGTCAGCAGAACCGCCCAGAAATTCTGGCAGCAGGGGACCAAAGGCTTCAATCGCATTCTGAGACGCTTTACGGCTGGCGATTTTAGCAGGATTCGCCTGCAGCGTAGCGATGATCTCTTTCGCTTTCGCGTCGAAATCAGCTGGCATGTCACCTTTCATACGGCGGGTGAATTCAGCGGCTTCCTGAGGGAAGGCTTTCGCGTAAGCAGCGAACTTCTCGTTCCATGCCGCTTCTTTTGCCTGACCGGCTTCTTTTGCATCCCACTGAGCGTAGATCTCAGAAGGAATTTCGAATGGACCGTATTTCCAGCCCAGTTTTTCACGGGTCAGTGCGATTTCTGCATCGCCCAGCGGTGCACCGTGAGAATCATGCGTGCCTTCTTTATTTGGTGAGCCGAAACCAATGATGGTTTTGCACATCAGCAGAGAAGGTTTATCCGTCACTGCACGCGCTTCTTCAACTGCACGTTTAATCGAGTCAGCATTATGGCCATCAACGCCGCGTACAACGTGCCAGCCGTAGGCTTCGAAACGCTTCGCCGTATCGTCTGTGAACCAGCCTTCAACATGACCGTCGATGGAGATGCCGTTGTCGTCATAGAACGCGACCAGTTTGCCCAGTTTCAGGGTACCGGCCAGGGAGCACACTTCGTGAGAAATGCCTTCCATCATGCAGCCATCGCCCATGAACGCGTAGGTAAAGTGATCAACGATGTCGTGACCCGGACGGTTAAACTGTGCCGCCATGGTTTTTTCAGCAATCGCCATACCCACGGCGTTCGCAATACCCTGACCCAGCGGGCCAGTGGTGGTTTCGACGCCAGCGGTGTAACCCACTTCAGGGTGACCTGGGGTTTTGGAGTGCAGCTGACGGAAGTTTTTCAGCTCTTCGATAGGCAGTGCATAACCGGTAAGGTGCAGCAGGCTATAGATAAGCATAGAGCCGTGACCGTTTGACAACACAAAACGGTCGCGGTCAGCCCAGAGTGGGTTCTGCGGGTTGTGATTCAAAAAATCACGCCACAGCACTTCGGCAATGTCAGCCATACCCATTGGGGCACCCGGGTGACCAGATTTGGCTTTCTGTACTGCGTCCATGCTCAGCGCACGAATAGCATTAGCAAGCTCTTTACGTGAGGACATTTTAACTCCAGATCGGACTGTTAAAGGCCATGCCCTTGACGACAGCGCGTTTTGGGCTACGCCGGAAAAAAGTGCCAACAATGTAACCCAAGCCGCAAAGCATGTACATGGAGCATTCTTTTGCCGTTTAAGAAATCTCTGGATCATGCTCGCATGTTGCGCAATCTACTCGCCCGGCGCTGTCGATATTCCTTATACTGAGCACACTCCCGCATCGCTGTCGGTGCTTTTCGGATTTTTTTCAGATAAATGGCTACGGAAGCAACATCATGAAAATGCGTGCAATTGTGCTGGCTTTTGGAACAACGCTCCTGCTGAGCGGCTGTCAGAATATGGATTCTAACGGTCTGCTGAGTTCTGGCGCCGAAGCCTTTCAGGCCTATTCGCTAAGCGATGCGCAGGTAAAAGAATTAAGCGATCAAGCCTGTAAAGAGATGGACGGAAAAGCGACCATCGCACCGGCAAACAGTACCTACGCGCAGCGTCTGACCAAAATCGCCTCCGCGCTGGGCGATAACATCAACGGCCAGCCGGTGAACTACAAAGTCTATATGGCGAAAGATGTGAACGCCTTCGCCATGGCCAACGGGTGTATCCGTGTTTACAGCGGGCTGATGGACATGATGACCGATAACGAAGTGGAAGCGGTGATCGGACATGAAATGGGCCACGTTGCGCTGGGTCACGTGAAGAAAGGCATGCAGGTCGCACTGGGGACCAACGCCGTACGTGCGGCCGCGGCTTCAGCGGGCGGTATCGTCGGCAGCCTGTCACAGTCGCAGCTTGGCGATGTGGGTGAAAAACTGGTTAACTCTCAGTTCTCCCAGCGTCAGGAATCTGAAGCAGATGACTACTCCTACGATCTGTTGCGCAAACGCGGGATTAATCCATCCGGTTTAGCCACCAGCTTCGAAAAGCTGGCAAAACTGGAAGCTGGTCGTCAAAGCTCCATGTTTGACGATCACCCGGCGTCCGTTGAACGTGCCCAACATATTCGCGACCGTATGGCCGCTGACGGAATTAAATAAAATGGAAAGGAGGCTTAGTGGCCTCCTTTTTATTTCGCATGATTTGATAAGTTAACCGCACATATCGGTAATAACCCTCTCCTCTGCGCCAGGGCCTTGTTGTACCTGGTGTTATACTCTGAAATGTCTCGTCACATAATTATTGCAATCAATGACTATTCGCGTAATTATCGAAAACGCAGTAATTCAATTTAATATATTAAGACAGAGACGTTCCCTCCGTGAAAAAAGAATTATCACTCATTGCGTTAAGTTTATTCGCCGCATTACCCGCCGCAGCAAGTCAGCAATCCGACAGCAAAGGGTTTGTTGACGACAGCCATTTAGACCTGTTTTTACGCAATGCGTATATCAGCCGTGATTATCATCAGGGCCAGCAGGACAAAGCCGAATGGGGCCAGGGCATCGTTGCCACGTTTGCATCCGGCTATACCGAAGGGCTGGTTGGCTTTGGTGTGGACGGCATTGCCCAGTATGGAGTGCGTCTGGACGGCGGTCGTGGCAAGAGCGGTGCGGGCGGCATTGACTTCTTTAAACAGGAAGACGATGGCCGGGCTAAATCCGATCTGGCGAAATTTGGCGCCACCGCAAAAATGCGTATCTCCAATACCGTGCTGAGCTACGGTAACCAGCGTCCGGAATTACCGATTGTGAATGCCGATAATTCCCGTCTGCTGTTTGAAAGCTTTACCGGCACCATGCTGACCTCAAAAGAGATCGCGGGTCTGGAAGTGAACGCGGGTTACTTTACCGATGAGCAACGCAAAAGTGACGACCGCCACGACAGCGGCCTGAAGAGCCTCTCCTTCGGCGGTGCAAGCTACCAGTTCAACGACCAGTTCAGCGGTGCGCTGTATGCCTCTCACGTGGAAGAGGTGATGAACAAGCAGTACCTGGGAATGAACTTCAAACAGCCGTTCAGCACCGGGCAACAGCTGGTTCTCGACTTTAACGGCTATAACTCCCGCCTGGATCAAGGTTACGCAGACAGCCTGGATACCGGACGCAGCAATAGCATCTGGAGCCTGGCGGCAAGTTACATCTGGGATATTCATACCTTCAAGGTGGCGTATCAGCAGAGCAGCGGCAGCACCGGCTATCATTACGGTAGCTATCGCGATCAGGGTGGCGTAGGTGACGGCGGCAATACTATCTGGCTGGCGAACTCTTACTGGTCTGATTTCAACGGCGAAGACGAGCGCTCATGGCAGGCGTCCTACGCACTGGACTTCGGCGGTCTGGGCTTACCGGGTCTGAGCTGGACCACCGCTTACGTACGTGGCGACAACATCAAGACCTCGGAAACCAGTAACGGTAAAGAGCATGAGTGGTTTAACCAGATCCAGTATCAGGTGCAGGACGGCCCGGCTAAAGATCTGAAACTGAAACTCCGTTACTCCGTCCTGCGCGTGTCCAGCAACGCCAGCGACTATAACGTGGGCGGGGATGAGATCCGCGCGTACGTGGAATATCCGTTTAACGTCTTCTGATGAAAAAGCCGGGTGGAGGCGTCGCCTTACCCGGCTTGATATGTGCGTGAACGTAGGCCCGGTACGCTTAGCGCCACCGGGCAATACCATCAGTAAAGCGTCTTCTGCGGCGGCCCGGCAAACTTCAACGCGCCAATCTGCCCCATTCGGACTTCCACCACCGACGGTCCTGGCATGGCAAGCGCTTCGGTCATCACCGCGTCGAAATCCTCCGCCCGTTCAACGCTCCACGCCTGTAACCCCATCGCATGCGCCAGTTGCGTAAAGTCCGGGGTATGCAGTTCGTTATAATACTGACGGCCGCCGAAATACTTATCCTGAATGCCGCGCATAACGCCGTAACCGCCGTCGTTCATCACCAGCAGCGTCACGTTGGCCTTCTCCTGCGCAAGCGTTGCCATCTCGCCCAGATTCAGGCTTACGCCGCCATCGCCCACCAGCCCCACCACTTTGCGTTGCGGGTTGGCAATCGCCGTGCCAATCGCCATCGGTAGCCCCATGCCGATGGCGCCTGCCAGCGAGTGAATGTTCATCAGCGGTCCGTTGGCGCGGAACAAACGGCTCCCCCACAGGCTTCCGGAAACGGTGATATCACGAACCAGCAGGCCATCTTGCGGCAGCGCGTTCTCGATGGCGTCGTTGAGTTTCGCATAAGCACCGCACTGTTCACGCAGTCCCGCAACGGCTTTCGTCAGCGCCTGCTGCACCTGCGTATCCCACTGTGCATCACCCCATTCACGCCCCTGCACTTTCGCCGCCAGCGCGGTTAACAGCGCCGTGCAGTCGGCCACAAGAGTGGTGTCCATCAGATAGTTGCGGCTCGCCGCTGCGGGGTCGATATCAATCTGGACGCGGGGATGCGGTAGTTCAAGCGTCCACGAGCGGGTTTCGTTGCTGCGCAGGCGTGAGCCGGCGACCAGCGTAAAGTCGCACCGGGCGATCAACGCCTCCACTGACGGCGAATTATGAAACGCCCGCAGGCTGGCGCGATGGCTGTCCGGCAGCACGCCGCGCGCGTGGGTGCTGGAGATAACCGTTACTCCCGCATCCGCCAGTTTTTTTACCGCATCAGCGCTACCAAGCGCGCCGCCCCCCAGCCACAGCAGCGGCTGTCTGGCCTGTTTAAGCTGCGCCCACAGCGTGTCGACCACTGTCGCATCAACCGCGGAAACCGACGTCGGTTTCACCGGCGCGGTAATCAGCGACACGGGGATTTTCGCCCCCTGAATATCAATCGGGATCTCCACGGAGACCGGCCCGCACGGCGGGGTTTGCGCCTCCTGAATGGCCTTGTGAAGGATCGCTATCGCCTGGTTTGCGTTGCTGATGCGGTATGCCCGTTTTGAGCTGGCCTTCAGGAAGGTCAGCTGGTCGCGGGTTTCGTGGATAAAGCCGGTGTCGGCATCCAGCCAGGCTTTTTCCACCTGGCCCGTGATATGCAGCAGCGGCGTACAGGCATTCATGGCTTCCACCAGCGCCCCGACGGCGTTACCCGCCCCGGCGCCGGTACTGGTCAGCGCCACGCCAAGCCCGGAAAAACGGCCATGGGCATCGGCCATGGTGACCGACCCCGCTTCGCCGCGTGCGGGCACAAAGCGAATATTCCCGCGCTGCCCTACCGCATCGGCGATGGGTAAATTGTGGATGGAGATGACGCCGTAGATGGCCTCAACCTGATACTGCTCCAGCGTTCTGGCGATGGCGTCGCCGACGGTGATCATTTCGCTCATTGCTTACCCTTTCTCAGTCGCACCAGTGGTTGACGCTATTACCCGTCGCCAGATAAATGCTCTTTTGCTGCATCCAGGCTTTCAGCCCCTGAATGCCCTTTTCGCGGCCCAGACCGCTCTCTTTAAAGCCCCCGAACGGGGTCGAAATCGCAAACACTTTGTAGGTGTTTATCCACACCGTGCCCGTTTCAAGCTGCTCGCTCAGGCGCAGGGCGCGCCCGGTATCCCGCGTCCAGATCCCGGCAGCCAGGCCATAAACGGAGTCATTCGCCTCACGGATCAACGCGGCTTCATCGCTAAAGGGCATCGCCACCAGCACCGGGCCGAAGATCTCCTCCTGACAGGCGCGCGCGCTGTTGGTCAGGCCCTCAATGATGGTGGGCTGGAAGTAACTGCCGTTTGCCAGCAGCGGATCGGCAGGGATCTCCCCGCCACACAGCACGCGGCCCCCTTCACGCTTTGCCAGTTCAACGTACGTCTGCACGCTCTGGCGGTGCGCATCGTTAATCAGCGGTCCCACATGGGTGCCGTCGGTAAAGGGATGCCCGACCCGCAGGCCGCGCGTTAATTCCAGCAGCCTCGCCATCAGCGGAGCGTAAAGGCGCTCATGGATAAAGAGCCGCGAACCGGCAATACAGGCCTGACCCGCCGAGCTAAAAATGCCGTAGCAGATCCCGCGCGCAGCCAGCTCAACGTCGGCATCTTCCAGCACGATGGTCGGGGATTTACCGCCCAGTTCCAGCGAGGCCGGGATCAATTTTTCCGCCGCCACGTGCGCCAGATGACGGCCCGTGGTGGTGCCACCGGTAAAGGAGATTTTTCGCACTTTCGGGTGACGCGCCAGCGCATCGCCAATCACCGAGCCTTTGCCCGGCAGCACGCTCAGCAGCCCGGCGGGTAAGCCTGCCTGCTCAAAAATACGCGCCAGCTCCAGCGCCATCAGCGGGGTGGCTTCGGCTGGTTTGAGCACCACCGCGTTCCCGGCAGCAATGGCCGGCGCCACTTTCTGCATTTCGCTGGCAATGGGGGAATTCCAGGGCGTAATAGCCGCCACCACGCCAAGCGGTTCATATCGGCTGAGGGTAAGCACATCAGGCTGGCGTGGGGTCGGCAGTTCCCCTTCCAGCAGCTCGCAGGCGGCGGCAAAATAACGCGCCGTGCCTGCCGCGCTCATCACCAGCCCTCGCGCTTCCGCCAGCGGTTTACCGTTGTCGCGACTCTGCATGCGCGCCAGTTCGTCGACGCGGGATTCGATCAGATCCGCCACCTTATGCAGGATCTTCGCTCGCACATGCGGCAGGCTGATACGCCAGGCAGGATCGCGCCACGCGCGCTCTCCGGCGTCGATAGCCTCCTGCAGATCGTCCAGGCTTGCCGCGTGGAGCGTGGCGTTTACCGCACCGTCTGCCGGGAAATGGCTCTGCATCATGTTACCGCCGCCACGCCGCCAGTTGCCGCCAATGAAAATGTTAAGATCGTCCATCGTCGCTCCTCAGCGCTGCGTCAGTTCACGGCAGGCGCGAACCGCGCTGAGTGCCGCCAGGGTGGAGGTTTTGGGGTTGCTGGCAAGCGGTAGCCCGCTCAGCTCCAGATGGAACTCGCCAAACATCCCTTCGACGTGCAGCGTGTGGGTATTGCGTTGCGTGGCCGGGTCGACCATCAGCTGTACGCGGGTGTCGTCCATCCCCACGCCGCCAAGTGCCACGGTCGCCGCCACGTTGGCGTTGGCCGGGAACAGGCGTGCCGCTTCGCGTGCGCTGCCTTCAAAGAAGATCTGCGCCTCGGACACGGCGTTAAGATCGATAAGCTGCTCGGCATAACTGCCGCGCCAGCTGGCCGGGCTTTTACGCGACTGGTAGGTCACTTTCTCAAGCCCGCCCTCTTTTGCCGCCGCCAGGCCATCAATGCCCGCCACCGCCCCGGAGAGCAGCGTCAGCTTTCCGCCTGCGTTAAGCAGACGCTGTTCCAGCGCGCTGTCTGCCAGCGCGCCGGTGGAGATCACCGCCAGATGCCATCCACGGCGTAAAATCGCTTCCCCGTACTGCGCCACCGCCTGCTGGCTGGCACATTCCAGCACCAGATCGGGAGTATCCGGACATAATGCGGGCGAGGTCAGTGCCACCACCGCATCGCCAAACTGCTGGCGGATAGCGGCATGATGCGTCTCGCGTGCCACGATCCAGCCGATGGCAACCTGCTCGGGCAGACGCTCAATGACCGCCTGCGCCATGGCACCATAGCCGATTAACATGATTTTTTTCATGATGTGTCCTTACAGATGACGGCAGAAGCCGCCGGAAACGTCCAGCGCCGCACCGGTGGTAAACGAAGCCAGCGGCGACGCGAGGAACAGCAGAGCCTGCGCAGGCTCCTGCGGCTTACCGAGACGCGCCATCGGGATGCCGCGTTTGCGGGCAATATCCGCCGTCCACTGCGGCCAGCTCTGACTTTTATCCGCCCGGTTCTCAAAGCGACGCCGCCACTGGCCGGATTCCACCATGCCAAGCAAAATGGAATTCACGCGGATGCCCTTACTCACCAGCTCTTTCGAGAGCGTGAGCGTCATATTGAGCAGCGCGGCGCGTGCTGCGGAGGTGGCAATCATGTGTTCCTCTGGCTGCAGCGCCAGCAGCGAGTTCACGCAGGTAATGGAGGCAATGTCTGATTGCTCCAGCTGCGGCTGAAACGCCTGCACAGGGTTAATCACCCCAAACAGTTTCAGTTCAGCTTCATGCAGCCAGGCCTCGCGCGGGGTGTCATTGAAGTGCGCCACATAACCCTGTCCGGCGTTATTAATCAGCAAGTCCGTCCCACCAAAGCGGGACTTAACGGCCTGGGCAAAGCGCTGAACCTGGTCTGCGTCCAGCACGTCGCAGCGGTGAGAGAAAATCTCGCCATCAGGGAATTCGTTTTGCAGCGACGCATGCGCGCTGGCAAGCCGGTCCGGGTCGCGGCCACAGAACGCCACTTTTGCCCCCTCGCCCAGCAGCAAGCGCAGTGTTTCAAAACCAATGCCAGAAGAACCGCCGGTGACTACCGCTACGCGCCCGTCAATTTGTGCATTCATCGCGCACCTCTTCGTTGATACGTAAAAGCTGTTGATTAAAAAACGCGTCGTTATCGAGATAGCTGGCGTGCCCGGCCAGGGGAATCGCGGTAAACGGCATGCCGTAACGTAGCGCCAGCCCCTGAACCAGCTCAGGCTGGGTAATGGCGTCCTGCTCGCCGCACCAGACTTCAAAGTTACCGGCGTAACGCTTCAGCCAGCCGTGAATATCGTCATGTGCCAGCATCCATGCGGCAGCGAGGTAGCCTTCCGGGCGCAGCTTGCGCATCCCCGCCGCAACGGTGGCAATATCGTCCTCACGCGCGCCGGGGCGTAATAATTTAGCGGCCCGGGTTTGCGCCAGAATCTCGCCCCCAAGCGCCATCTGCTGCTCCCGATTACGCCAAACCTGCTCGCGCTGCGCCGGCTCGGCCTGGCCGTAACCCTGCGCGGCATCGGCCAGCACCAGATGAAGCACGCGCTCAGGAAATTTCGCCGCAAAGGCGCTTGCCACCAGGGCCCCAAGCGAATGCCCGACCAGAACGACCTGCCAGACGCCCGCGCGGTCCAGCATGGCCGCCAGCGCGTCGGCGTAATCCCCCGCGTTGGCGCGCTCCACCGCCAGCATCGGGCTTTCGCCATAACCGGGCATGTCCCACGCCAGCACGCGAAAACCGTTCAGCGCCATCTGTTTATGCCAGGAGGCAGCGCCGGAGCTGATACCGTGGAGCAACATCAGCGGGATGCCGCTTCCCTGTTCACGAAAGCCCGTCATCGCGCCCCCTTAGTTCCGCTTCACTTTCGACAGCGGGTGATCGGCCGGATAGGTCGGGATTTCCGGCTTATTGGTGCCGAGCATCACGCACATCAGCGCCTCTTCTTCACCATGATTGAACAGACCGCGATAGATGCCCGGCGGAACGGAGATCAGATCGCGTTCGCGCAGCACGGTTTCGGTGTAGTGATCACCGTCCTGGATCATCAGCGTGATCTGCCCTTTAAGCATGAAGAACACCTCTTCCACGTCGTCATGCAGATGCAGTGGTCCCTCGCACTTCGACGGCAGCACCATGGTGGAGAAGGTAAAGTGCTCAGCCGCCACGGTATTGGTATCGTTTGCCACACCCGTCGCGCCGGTACCGATGTAGCGCATCTGCGCACGGCGGTATTTGGGATCGAAATCGGCCTGGAACTTCAGCGCGTTCCAGTCATATTTACGCCCTTCAAAGCGCGCAATGCGCGACTCGACCCACTCTTCCATGGTCAGATGGTCAGGTTTAATGCCTGGTTTTGCAGTTACGGTTGAATCAGTCATGACACTCTCCTCAGTAACGTCTCAGCAGCGGCAGTAACAGGACGCAGCCCACCGCCGCCATCACCGCCAGAAAAATCATTCCGGAATCCATGCTGTGGGTGAAGGCGATCAGTGCGCCCATCACCGCCGGCGACAGCGCGCCCGCAAAGTTTCCCAGCCCGTTGAAAATACCGCCCGCCGTCGCGCTCACCCGGGGATGGGTAGCCTTCGCCAGCAGTGCGAAAATGTTCGGCGCACCGGTGCCCCACATAAAGGTGCTAAAGCTCATCGCCGCGATAACGGCCAGCGGGGTATCAAGATGCATGACCGCCGTCAGGCCTAAACCCGCGCCCGCCATCGAGATAAAGCAGGCCATTGCGCGTTTATCGACCCGGTCAGAAAGCCATGCGCCAATCACCTCACCCGCCAGCATGGCGATAAACGGCATCGACGACAGCCAGCCCGCGTGTTCAAGGTGAATGCCTTTCCCTTTAATCAGGTAGCCCGGCAGCCAGCCGTTGATCCCCCACAGGTAGGTGAGAAACGCGATGTTAAAGATGCAGATAATCCAGAAGTGCGGACTGACAAACAGCTCGCGCCGCGCGGCACGTCGTTCATCCTGTGATTCGCGATCCGCAGCAGGTTTGGCACCCAGACGGATCCCGCGCAGGCCAATGCGCACAAACACCAGCACCGGCACGGTGAGCATCGCCATGACAAAGAAGGTGCTCTGCCAGCCGAACGTATTCAGCAGCCAGATTGAGAGAGGGAACCCAATCGCCGCGCCTACCGGGGTACCCAGCAGCCACAACATGGTGGCTCGCGCCTGCAGATGCTGCGGGAAGTTATGCCGCACAATGGCAAACGCCAGCGGAAACAGCGGCCCTTCTGCCACGCCCAGCAGAATGCGCAGGACGATCATGACCGTGTAGTTATGGGTAAACCCCATGGCCACCATCAGCACGCACCACACCACCATCATGCCGGTGAGCAGGCGCAGCGGCGCAATTTTGTCCCCCAGTCCGCTTAAAAAGACCGATGAGAAGCCGTAGCTCAGCAGGAAGGCGCTCATCAGAATGCCGAGGCGCGTGGTGTCAAAATCAATGCCCATCGCCTGCTGGAAATGTCTGTCGGAAAAGAGCGCCGCAATGCTGATTTTGTCGAAAAATGCCAGCAGCACGCAGGCCAGCAATGACAGCGGGATGGCCCAGCGCACCGCTTTTTCGGGCGTGCGGGTGCCCTCACCGCTTGCCTCAACCGGCGCGGTGTTGGTCTCAAATGTGGTCATGTCTCCCCCTACGGGTGCGGGTTAGCTATCGCAATGACATCAGTGAAAAAGCCGGGTCAGCCAGCGGTACATCGGACAAGTCCCTTCCGGCAGCCATCCAGCGCTTCGCCAGCTTGACGGTACGCGCATCGTTGAACGCCACCAGCTGGGTCAGCCGTCCGTTTTCATCCAGTGAGAAATACAGTGCGTTTTCACGGACGATCGTCTTGCTGCCTGCCTGCGGAATACCGAGGATCTGAATGTTGTGCTGGTATTGATCCGACCATAGCCACGGCGCGTCGTCATAGCCGGGGGCATCGGGATTGAGCATCGCCATTGCCGTGGCGACCGCCTGATTCTGGGCAAAGGCCCACGACTGAATGCACAGTCCATAGTGATGGTGCTGGGCCACATCACCGGCAGCAAAAATAAACGGATCCGACGTTCGCCCCTGAGCGTCCACCACGATCCCGCGATCGGTTTTCACTCCCGCATCGCGCGCCAGCTCGAGATTGAGATCAACACCGATCCCGACGACCACGGTATCAAAGGTTTCACGCTTGCCGTCACAGTGAATGACCGGCAGACCAGTGTTATCTTCCAGCTCCAGCGCTCCGCAACCGGTGCGGATGTCCACGCCCTGTTCGCGATGCAGTGTTTCCAGCTGCTGCGATACCTCGGCACTCACCGAACGCATGCACAGCGCGGGCTGCTGCTCAAACAGCGTCACGGCGACGCCACATTTACGCGCGGAGGCCGCAATCTCCAGGCCAATCCAGCCTCCGCCGATAATCGCCAGGTTTTGACTCTCTGCCAGGCGCGCCTTCAGCCGCTGTGCGTCCTGCCAGTGGCGCAGGGTGTAGACCTGCGGGTGCGCCGCCCACGCGTCGCCCGGCAGACGCGCCCGACCACCGGTGGCGATTAAAAGAATGTTGTAACTAAGGTATTCACCGTTACTTAAGCGCACCGTTTTCGCGTGACGATCGAGCGATTCCGCGCGCAATGGTCTATACCATGTCAGGTTCAACGCCTGTTGCGCCGCTTCAGGAAAGAGACGCGGCAGCGGCGCGTCCGGCTCCAGTAACGCAGCCTTGGACAGCGGCGGACGTTCGTAGAAATCCCACGCCTCTTCCGCCACGACGCAAATCTCGCCGTCGAAGCCTTCGTCACGCAGGGTTTTCGCCGCCCAGCCGCCTGCCTGACCGCCGCCAATAATGACAATGCGCGAGGTCATACCGCCTCCGGCTTTTTCTGCTGACGGCGGGTGTCATGGTCAATCCCGCCCTCAACCGCCCACTCGGTGAAGGAGATCAGGGAGTGTTCCAGCTCGCGCGGCTGCCAGTTTTCGGTGAGGTAATCATCGTTGGTGTAGTATTCAAACGCACCGCCGGTCGGGCTGTTGACGTACCAGAAATAGGCCGAGGAGACCGGATGACGGCCCGGGCCAATAAAGGTGCTCCAGTCGTTTTTATTCATCGCAATGCCGCCGCCGATCACCTCGTGAATGTCGCGTACGGTAAAGGCGACGTGGTTCAGGCCCCGCTTACGGTTAGGCAACTGAAGAAGGAACAGGTTGTGATGGCCACCGCGCGGGCCACAGCGCAGAAACACGGCGCGGTTGATGTAGCGGTCAGACACCTGGAACCCAAGCACCTCACGGTAGAACGTCTCCACCGCCGCCAGCTCCTCCACGAAGAACACCACGTGGCCCACGTTAATAGGCTGGGCGCGATCGTAGACCGGGCTTGGCGTGTCGATACGGCGGGCATCGCCCCACTGGTTAATCGGCTCAACGTTCAGCTCCACCGGCACCTGATGGCTGACCTGTACGCGCAGGGTCATGCCGTTCGGATCGCGACACTCCAGCGCATCGCCCACCTCACGAAAACCGGGTTGCTTCGCAAGCTTCGGGCGCAGCGCCTCCAGATCGTCCCGGGTGGCGACAGCCCAGGTCATCCGGCGCAACGTATTTCCTGCTTCAAACGCTGGCGGCAGGTCAGGGCTGTCGACAGGATTAAGCTCCACGCGCGCGCCGCTCAGGGTCGTAAAACGCTGGCCGCTGGCATCGCCCGTCAGGCCAAAATCTCGCATAAATTTGGCGCAGTGCGTCAGGTTCTCGACGCCAAATTCCAGCTTTTCAATTCCGGTTATACACATCGTTCGTTGCCTCGTCTGGCCCAGATTGGGCGTAAAACATGCCCGACGCAATGAAGCGCCTGGCGTTAACCTGATGATTTAACTGGCCTGTGACAAATACCCTAAGAAGCCAGAAATTTTATCCGCCGCCATGCGGACATCGTTTTGCAGGCGCTCGCGATCGGTCTGCGGGATCTCCTCCGAAGGCACCAGAATGCTCACCACGGCCGCCACCCTTCCGCTGCGGTCATACACCGGATACACGATGGAGGAGATGCCATGACGAAAGAAGGATTCGCCGATCACATAGCCGCGAGCTTTGTCCTGCTGCACCATCTGCCACAACGCTTCACGGTCGTGGATCTGTCCCGGCGTGTTGCCCGGCAGTCGCTCGTGCGGGAACAGCTGTTCGAAATCGGTTCGCGAAATATCGGTCAGCAGCATGCGCCCCAGCGACGTGCAGTGCACCGGCAAACGGGTACCAATGCTCACCTGATTGATGCGAGAACCGGCGGCGCTGACGCGGGCGATATAGATGATGTCGCGCCCGTCGCGGATCGCCAGATGACTGCTGCACTGGCTGACGTCACGCAGCTGCTCAATGACCGGCTGACCGACCTGCGCCACATCCAGTGAGGCGATGTATTCAAAGCCCAGACGCAGGACGTTCATGCCAAGCGAGAAGGTATTGGTTCGCGTGTTGCGCTCCAGAAAACCCATGTATTCCAGGGTTTGTACCACGCGGTAGGCGGTGGCTTTCGGCATATCGACCAGCCTGTGCAGCTCGGCAAAGGTCAGTTCACGGTGCTGCTCGCCAAAGGCCAGCAGCAGCTGTAAGCCTCGCTCCAGCCCCGGCACCAGGTACTTCACTTCGTGATCGCTTGCCATATTTGCTTTACCTCAGTTAAAGACAAAACCGCCGTTGACCGGAATCAGCTGTCCGGTGATAAACCGCGACAAATCGCTTAACAGCCAGACCACGCTGCCGGTGACATCTTCCGGCTGCTGCGCCCCGGTGAGCGCCCGGCCGTTTTCGTAAAGCTGATGCCGCTCTGCGGGGACATATTCCGTCGCTTCGACGCGGGTTAAGCCCGGGGCGATGGCGTTAATACGAATGCGTTTTTCACCCAGCTCGCGCGCCATTGAACGGGTCATAGCAATCACGGCCCCCTTGCTGGCCACGTAGGCCATCAGGCGCGGCGCGCCCCACAGCGCGGTATCGGAGGCCACATTGACAATGGCAGCCCCTTCGCGCAGCAGCGGTACCGCATCCCGCGTCACCAGCCAGGTGCCTTTAACGTTCACGCTCATCACCCGGTCCCATAGGTCCGGATCGTAATCAAGCATGTTCTTGCCACCGACGCCGGTCGCCATCGCCGCATTATTAACCAGACCGTCGATCGGTCCCTGTTCGCCAATGGCGCTGAACACGCGTGATATGGACTCAGGATCGGCCAGATCGATAACGTGTGATTCAATCGCATAACCCTTCTCACTTAAGCCATGCGCGCTTTCAGCCAGCTCGCCCTGAAGGATGTCGCACATCACCACCGCCGCGCCCTGCTCTGCACAGGCTTTCGCAAAATGAAAGCCCAGCCCACGCGCGGCACCGGTCACCACGATGCGTTTCCCGTTCAGCAGCCCGTTCATCAGGCGGCTCCCTGCTGCGCTTCACGCGCCGCCAGCTGCTCTTTCGCCGCTTTTTGCATCATGCGGCGCAGGCGCGAAAGGCCCACATCATGCTGGTAAAGGTATTCGTGTTCCCGTGCATCTGGCGCCATGCTCTCCAGCACCACGCGGTCCTGCTCAAGGACTTCCCAGTGCAGTTTTTCCAGACGGTTACGGTACATGAAACGCCACATATCGCGCTGCCAGCCCTGTACGCGGCGGATACGCCAGAAGAAGACGCGGCAGTGATCGTTATCTTCCGGCACCACCATGCCAACAATGAAGAAGTGACCGCCCGGCCCGAAACGCTTCTTATAAGGAATGGACAAACGCATCCAGCAGGTACCGCTATTGCCCAGTTCAACCCAGTCGAAGTTGATACCGCTCTGGCCTTTTTTCTCGAAGATAAAGCCGGTTTTCGTCGGCTGCAGGACCATATCCGCTTTGCGATCCCCTTCCGCCATGGAGTGCGACGAAGAGTGCAGATAGGTGCCGTGCATCGGGTCCATCACGTTTTCCAGTGCGTACTGGTAATTGCATTTCCACGCGGCGGTGCAGAGGAAATTGCTGAAATTTTCCGTGTCGGCGAGTTCATCCGGGAAGCTCAGTTCGTCGGGTTGCTGATCGGCGGTCACGCCAAACCAGAGGAAGATGGCCCCGTGCACTTCCTGCACGTTGTAGCTGCGCACACACTGCTGGCCGACCAGCGGACATTTGTCCACCGCAGGCACATCCTTCACTTCGCCGTTACCCGCCACTTCCACGCCGTGATACCAGCAGGCGATACGATCGCCCAGATTCCAGCCCATCGACAGACGCGCGCCACGGTGCGGACAGCGATCTTCCAGCGCCTGCACCTGGCCATCTTTGTTGCGCCAGACCACAATCTGTTCGCCCAGACGGGTGATCCCCACGGGCGCAGACTGAACTTCCCAGCTGGCCAGCACCGGATACCAGAGGCCGCGCAGACCTTTATCAAGATAGTGTTGTACGGTAGTCGTCATCGCGTTGCCCTCAGTAGCCGTTAACCTGTAAGAATGCCTGGAAGCTGGCATCGCTCCACGGCTCGCCCTGCTGATCGTGCATCCGTACCGCATTCAGCCCGTTGACCAGTTCCGGCACGGTTTCAGCGCCCTGTTCGAACAGCTCTTCCAGCGTAGAGATAAGCGTGATTTCCCAGTTTTCCGGTACGCGGCTGCGGGTCTGCCAGATCAGGTTCTGATAATCACCAGGCTTATGAATGGCGCCGTTACCGCCCTCAGCCGGAGGGGTAAACTGACGGCTTTCCGGCAGCGCCGGGTTGAAGTTCAGACTTTCGCTCATGCCACTGTCTCCTCGACGAAGGTAATCTGGATCTGGTTTTCAAATACCCGAACCGGGTAACGATTGAGGTTACGTCCGCCGGGGCCGTGCAGGCACTGGCCGGTTTTGACATCGAAAACCGCCTCATGCAGCGGGCATTCCACTTTACCGTCCTCGACGAAACCCTGACTCAGCAGCGCGTAAGCGTGCGGGCATACGTCTTCCAGCGCGTAATATTCGCCATCAATCAAATAAACGCCGATCTCTTTGCCCTCGACGTTACCGCTAAAAGGGAAATCTTCCTGTACTTGTTCTGCGTCACATACGCCTATCCAGCTCATCACGATCCTCCAGGCTTTTGTTTCATATATGAAACTCTGTTTCTTATTTAATACGGTCAATATAAAAGCGATGAATGTTTCGTCAAGCGCGAATGTGACGAATTTGTTAATCAGGCGAGGTTTAATGAGCTAAGTGTGCAAGCGATCACGAAAAAATGCAGCGATATGAAATTTTCATTATTCAGACGTGAATAAATAGGTTTTCTAGATGGCCCTCTATTTTTAAAATTAAATATTGACTTCTTTTCCATTCATTCCTTAAGAATTATATGCGCGCCGAACCGTGGTGTTTCACCTGTGAAACTTACTTTTATTTTACTGATATAAAACAATGAGTTTCACAGGTGAATCATTTTAGCTGCGTGACAATCACCTTCATAAAAATATAAACGAACAGCACGATTGAGGCAGATGAAATGACGGCAAGATGGCAAGGCACGTTGGCACTTCTGGTGTTAATTATTATTTCCTACGTTGACCGCGTAAATATCTCGGTGATGATTTTAAACCCTGAATTCGCCGAACATTTTCAGCTAAATGAAAACAGAATGTTACAAGGAATGCTCATGACCTGCTTTTTGCTGGGTTATGGTTTTTCCGCTTTGCTCTTAACGCCGATTATTGAAAGCAAGATGCACTACCGTCAGGGATTGTTAACCAGCATTGCGATATGGGCCGTGGTCTGCGCCATCTCGCCACTGCTGGGGTCGCTGATGGGCATGCTCATCGCCCGCCTGATTTTAGGCATTGCCGAAGGCCCACTCTTTTCACTGAAAACACGCTTTATCAGCGATAACTTTAGCGCCGGTGAGATTGGTAAGCCCAACGCCGTCACCGCACTGGGCGTTTCACTGGGGCTGGCGGTAGGCTTTCCGCTGGTGACATGGCTGATGACCCATTTCGGCTGGGCAGGATCGTTTTATGCGCTGGCCTTGCTGAACCTGGTGCTGGGAGGCGGTGTCATCTGGCGTTTTCTGCCTGCTCCGCATCACTGGTTGAAGCAGAAAAAACCAGGGTTTAAACAGACCTTTACCCTTGCCTGGCAGACGCCGCTTCTGGGCTGGATCCTGCTGGTTGAAATCGCCACGCTGAGTTATCTGTGGGGCAGCAGCGCCTGGCTTCCGGCCTGGCTGCGCGATGAACACCACTTCTCCCTGCACGCGACCGGCTTTCTCGCGGCGATCCCCTTCCTGCTGAGTCTTGGCTCAAAGTTTCTCGGCGGCGTATTGCTGGACAAAATGCGCCCGGACCAGGCACCGGTACTGTTTGTGGTGGGCGGGATCTTCACGGCGAGTTCCGTCGTCATGCTGATGCTGAGCCACCAGCCCGGCTGGCTGGCGCTGTTTATGCTCTCGGCCAATATTTTCTGGGGATTGCAGGGGGCGGCCATTCCGGCAGTTATCCAGCATCATGCAGCGCGGGAAGCTGTGGGCAGTGCCTACGGGATCATCAACGGAATTGGCAATATTTGCGCGGCGTTTATTCCGCTGCTGATGGGGATGGTGATGAAATCGGTGGGTTCAGTCAGCTCAGGGTTTTCCGTGCTGGTCGTCTCGCAGGTTATCACCCTGCTGGCAGGCGGCATGTTGCTGCTGCGCATGCGTCGCGCAGCAGCGATCGGGGCGTAAGGCTTATTCGCCTTTTTTCGCGGCCTGGATGTAGAGCATTTCCAGCGCGAGGGTGGCCGCTGCCAGGGCCGTGATCTCTGACTGGTCGTAAGCCGGCGCCACTTCCACCACGTCCATCCCCACGATGTTCAGATCCTTGAGGCCGCGCACCAGTTTGATGGCGCGGTCTGAAGTCAGGCCGCCGATCACTGGCGTACCGGTACCCGGAGCAAACGCAGGATCCAGGCAGTCGATGTCAAAGGTCAGGTAAACCGGCATATCGCCGACAATCTGTTTTACCTGAGCGATGATGTCATCCACACCACGATCGTTCACCTGACAGGCATCGAGCACGGTGAAACCGTTGTCTTTATCAAACTCGGTGCGGATACCGATCTGCACGGAGTGGTTCGGATCAATCAGACCCTCTTTCGGCGCCGTGAAGAACATGGTGCCATGGTCGAATTCACAGCCGTTCGCGTAGGTGTCGGTATGGGCATCAAAATGCACCAGCGCCATCTTACCGAAGTGCTTCGCGTGAGCACGCAGCAGCGGCAGCGTGACGAAGTGGTCACCGCCGAAGGAGAGCATGCGTTTACCGGCCGCCAGCAGTTTTTCGGCATGGGCCTGCAGTTTTTCACTCATCTCGCGGGCGTCGCCAAAGGCGTACACCAGATCGCCACAGTCCACCACGTTCAGGCGCTCGCGCATGTCGAAGTTCCACGGGAAGCGGTTGTGCTCCCAGGCCAGGTTAGTGGAGACCTGACGAATCGCCGCGGGACCATGACGCCCACCAGCACGGCCTGACGTGGCCATATCAAACGGCACGCCGGTGATGACCCAGTCGGCGTCGCTGTCGTACGGCTGGAAGTTCATCGGAAGGCGTAAAAAACCAAACGCGTTAGATACCAGAGAGTTGTCGTACTGATGGCCTAAAGTGCTCATGTCCTGACCTCTTTAAAGTCGATACATTAAAAACAGATGAAAAAAAATCCCCTCCGCGTCGTTAAACCCGACGAGGAAGGGATTGATTCGTAAATCGCTTATTGGGGCGAATTATCGCCGTTAATTCATACGGGTTCAAGTGAGTATAGGCGATGGGGCTGCCTGTTGCGTTGACCCTGCCCTCTCCCACCGGGAGAGAGCGGTTTCGTTACTCGTCTTCCAGGTACGTATACCCGTACAGTCCCGCTTCAAACTCTTCCAGGAACTGCTGCTGAAGCGCCGCGTCCAGATCGGTATTTTTCACCTGATCGCGGAACTGGGTCAGCAGTTTTTTCGGATCCAGCTGCACGTACTCCAGCATGTCTGCCACGGTGTCGCCCTCATCCGACAGCTCCACTTCCACGTTACCGTCAGGGAAGACAAACACGTCAACCGCTTCGGTATCCCCGAACAGGTTATGCATGTTGCCTAAAATTTCCTGATACGCCCCGACCATAAAGAAGCCCAGCATTGGCGGGTTCTCTGGATCGTATTCCGGCATCGGCATAGTGGTTGCAATACCGTCGCCGTCGACGTAGTGATCGATAGCACCGTCGGAATCACAGGTGATATCCAGCAGTACCGCACGACGTTCCGGTGCACGATTCAGCCCTTCCAGCGGCAGAACCGGGAACAATTGATCGATACCCCAGGCATCCGGCATCGACTGGAACAGCGAGAAGTTGACGTAGATTTTATCCGCCATACGTTCCTGCAGTTCATCGATGATAGGACGATGCGCGCGGTTGCTTGGATCGAGCTGTTTCTGCACTTCATGGCACATATTCAGATACAGCTGTTCAGCCCACGCACGTTCCTGAAGGCTGAACGAACCGGAGGAGTACCCCACATGGATATCGTGCAGATCCATCTGGCTGTCATGCAGCCATTCGCGCAGGGAGCGGCGCGTGCCTGGCTCGTGCATCTCCTGCCAGGTTTCCCACATGTTTTGCAGGGAACGCGGCGCATCATCCTGAGGCGGAGTGGCTTCGGAAATTTCGCTACGCTCAACCCCGATGATATTCGACACCAGCACGGTGTGGTGCGCCGTCACGGCACGACCGGATTCGGTGATCACCGTTGGATGTGGTAAACCATGCTCTTCACAGGCATCGCCAATCGCCCAGATAATGTTGTTAGCGTATTCGTTCAGGCCGTAGTTAACGGAGCAGTCAGACTGCGAGCGGGTCCCTTCATAGTCAACACCCAGACCGCCACCCACGTCAAAGCACTCGATATTCACGCCGAGCTTGTGCAGCTCAACGTAGAATCGCGCCGATTCACGCACGCCCGTTGCGATATCGCGAATGTTCGCCATCTGCGAGCCGAGGTGGAAGTGCAGCAGCTGAATGCTGTCCAGACGACCGCGTTCGCGTAACATTTCAACCAGTTGCAGAACCTGGTTTGCCGCCAGGCCGAACTTGGATTTTTCGCCGCCTGATGACTGCCATTTACCGGAACCTTGCGACGCCAGACGTGCACGCACGCCCAGGCGCGGAACAACGTTCAGACGCTCGGCCTCTTCCAGCACGATAGCGATTTCGGACATCTTCTCGATGACCAGATAGACCTTGTGGCCCATCTTCTCGCCGATCAGCGCCAGACGAATGTATTCACGGTCTTTATAACCGTTACAGACGATCACCGAACGGGTCATGCCAGCATGTGCCAGTACGGCCATCAGCTCGGCTTTCGAACCTGCTTCCAGCCCCAGCGGTTCGCCGGAATGAATGAGAGACTCGATCACGCGGCGGTGCTGGTTTACCTTGATCGGGTAAACCAGGAAGTAGTCACCGTTATAGCCATAGGATTCACGCGCACGCTTAAACGCCGCGTTGATAGAGCGCAAACGGTGTTGCAGAATCTGTGGGAAGCAGAACAGTGCAGGCAGACGCTGCCCCTGCGCTTCACGCGCTTTCACAAGGCTTGCAAGATCGACGCGAGCTTCCGGTACATCAGGATCCGGGCATACGGTGATATGGCCCAGTTCGTTGACGTCGTAGTAGTTATTGCCCCACCAGGCAATATTGTAAGTGCGTAGCATCTTGCTGGCTTCCTGGGAGCTCATCGCAACCTCCTGCATAGAACGTAGTACACCCTGTTCGCCTGCTGACGAAGGCGAGAGCGAAGACATGTCGTCAGACATAGCGAACCTCAACTTATTGTATTCAGTGTAAAACAGTTGACTACTATCGCAGCGAAAAACTGCGATAACAACCCATAAACGACCCGAGAACCCAGCAGATTATGCTGAACGCGAGGCCGTGCGACCGGTTTCTTATTCATATCATTGTAAACACGTAACCGAACTTAAGTATGACAAGGTTCGGCGAAACCACGAGAAAACTCCTGAATTAACAAGAGCGCCCTTGTTCAGTTTTCACAAAGCGTGACCGGCCCTGGAATCCTGAGAAGCACCGAGATGGGTATAACATCGGCAGGTTTGCAGATTAGAAATGCGGGTTGCGGGAATCAAATACGCGCCAGAACGGCTGCGCTGAATTAGCGGAAAACGATGGTTCATTATCTCGTATCACCTCCACGGCCGCTCCTGATGAAACGGACCACAAGCTAAAGCTAAAAGTTCACTGCTTAACCCGGCTGGAAGTGGCGACACGATGAATTCATCGAGCGCTTTTTTGGGTATCGGGCCTGGTCATTCACGTTTCAGGAGACTTTTTTCACCTGAAAATAATGGCAGACGGATACGAGCCGCGCGCCGCGTTTTATACCGAGAACAGGGGTAAAAAGCAAAAGATAATTGCGCATGTTGTCACCACCGTCAGGAAAAATTTCCAGCCGAAAGATCAACAGGGTGAGATCGAAGTCAAAAAAAACTGGAAATCGGGCGAAGAACTGACCTAAAATAGCCGTCCAGATGTTAATCCATCCATACTGATTAACACTCAGACTGCCAGTGTCATTAACCTGCAGGCCTTGGTAGAATCATCTCCTATGGCTATTCCGCACAGCAGTTTGAGCTAACCAAATTCCTCTTAGGTGAAATATAACATGGCAAAACACCTGTTTACGTCCGAGTCCGTATCAGAAGGACATCCTGATAAAATCGCTGACCAAATCTCCGATGCGGTGCTGGATGCGATCCTCGAGCAGGATCCTAAAGCGCGCGTTGCATGCGAAACCTACGTCAAAACCGGCATGGTTCTGGTAGGCGGCGAAATCACCACCAGCGCATGGGTTGATATCGAAGAGATCACCCGTAACACGGTACGTGAAATCGGCTACGTGCATTCCGATATGGGCTTTGACGCCAACTCTTGCGCCGTATTGAGCGCGATCGGCAAACAGTCTCCGGACATCAACCAGGGCGTGGACCGTCAGGATCCACTGGAACAGGGCGCGGGCGACCAGGGCCTGATGTTTGGTTATGCCACCAACGAAACCGACGTGCTGATGCCAGCGCCAGTCACCTACGCACACCGTCTGGTGCAGCGTCAGGCAGAAGTGCGTAAAAACGGCACCCTGCCATGGCTGCGTCCGGATGCAAAAAGCCAGGTGACCTTCCAGTACGACGACGGCAAAATCGTCGGTATTGACGCGGTCGTTCTGTCTACTCAGCATGCGGAAGATATCGATCAGAAATCCCTGCAGGAAGCAGTGATGGAAGAGATCATCAAGCCGGTTCTGCCAACTGAATGGCTGAGCTCCGCAACCAAATACTTCATCAACCCGACGGGCCGTTTTGTTATCGGTGGTCCAATGGGCGACTGCGGTCTGACCGGACGTAAAATCATCGTGGATACCTACGGCGGCATGGCGCGTCACGGTGGCGGTGCGTTCTCCGGTAAAGATCCGTCTAAAGTTGACCGTTCTGCGGCGTACGCTGCACGCTATGTGGCGAAAAACATCGTGGCTGCCGGCCTGGCTGACCGTTGTGAGATTCAGGTTTCCTACGCAATCGGCGTAGCTGAACCGACCTCTATCATGGTCGAAACCTTCGGGACGGAAAAAGTGCCAACCGAGCAACTGACCCTGCTGGTACGTGAGTTCTTTGACCTGCGTCCATACGGCCTGATTCAGATGCTGGACCTGCTGCACCCAATTTATAAAGAAACCGCTGCTTACGGTCACTTTGGTCGCGAACATTTCCCATGGGAAAAAACCGACAAAGCGGCTCTGCTGCGTGAAGCTGCCGGTCTGTAATTTACGACCGCCAGTAAAAAAGGCCAGCCTCGTGCTGGCCTTTTTGTTTTTATCGTCCGGGGTGACTACGCCTGACCGGACGTTAAATGAAACCGCTTACACCCCATCCTTTATGCCTCGCTTTCAGAATAATCTCTTTGCATGATTTAACGGGTTGTGCTGTTACATTCCGTTTCAGTTAAGTCTGAATTTTATGCAAACGGGATGCGTATCAACTCTTTTACCTCTATATTTTCAAAGCTTTAATTAATTTTACAACATTGCGGTAGTGTAACCGATTACACCAATGTGATTAGTCTCACATATTTTTACGCCGCACTGGCCTAACCTTCACATTGATAAAACTGATAACCCAACTGGAGGGCATAATGCCTGACAATAAAAAACAGGGGCGTACGTCCAATAAGGCAATGACATTTTTTGTCTGCTTTCTCGCAGCCCTCGCAGGATTACTGTTCGGACTGGACATCGGCGTTATTGCAGGGGCATTACCCTTCATTACCGATGAATTCCAGATTAGTGCACACACGCAAGAGTGGGTAGTGAGCTCCATGATGTTTGGGGCAGCCGTCGGTGCCGTAGGCAGTGGCTGGCTCTCTTACCGCCTCGGGCGTAAAAAGAGCCTGATGATCGGGGCGATCCTCTTTGTGGTCGGTTCACTCTGCTCTGCCGCTGCGCCAAACGTGGAAGTCCTGATTCTCTCCCGCGTGTTACTGGGCCTGGCCGTGGGTGTGGCCTCTTACACCGCCCCGCTCTATCTGTCAGAGATTGCGCCAGAAAAAATTCGCGGCAGTATGATCTCCATGTATCAGCTGATGATCACCATCGGGATTTTGGGTGCTTACCTGTCTGACACCGCCTTCAGCTACAGCGGCGCATGGCGCTGGATGCTGGGCGTCATCATCATTCCGGCCATTTTACTGTTGATTGGCGTCTTCTTCCTGCCAGACAGCCCGCGCTGGTACGCAGCGAAACGCCGCTTCCACGACGCGGAACGCGTGCTGTTACGCCTGCGTGACTCCAGCGCGGAAGCAAAAAATGAGCTGGATGAGATTCGTGAAAGCCTGAAGGTCAAACAGACCGGCTGGGCGCTGTTTAAAGAAAACAGTAACTTCCGTCGTGCGGTGTTCCTGGGCGTGCTCCTGCAGGTGATGCAGCAGTTCACCGGGATGAACGTCATCATGTACTACGCGCCAAAAATCTTTGAACTGGCTGGCTACACCAATACCACCGAGCAAATGTGGGGAACCGTTATCGTTGGTCTGACGAACGTACTGGCGACCTTTATTGCGATTGGCCTGGTGGACCGTTGGGGCCGTAAACCGACACTCACGCTGGGCTTCCTGGTCATGGCGGTCGGCATGGGCGTGCTGGGTACGATGATGCATCTGGGCATTCACTCGCCAACGGCGCAGTACTTCGCCGTCGCGATGCTCCTGATGTTTATCGTTGGTTTCGCCATGAGTGCGGGTCCGCTGATTTGGGTACTGTGTTCTGAGATCCAGCCGCTGAAAGGCCGCGATTTTGGTATCACCTGTTCAACGGCCACCAACTGGATTGCCAACATGATTGTCGGTGCGACCTTCCTGACCATGCTGAACACGCTGGGCAATGCCAATACCTTCTGGGTATACGGCGGTCTGAACCTGCTGTTCATCGTACTGACCCTGTGGCTGGTGCCTGAAACCAAACACGTGTCGCTGGAACACATCGAACGTAACCTGATGAAAGGTCGTCCACTGCGTGAAATCGGCGCACACGACTAATCTCTCAGCGGGGAAGCGCCTCTTGCGCCTCCCCGCTCCACGTTTTATGCTCTGCCCCTATGAAAACACCCCGTCCCCCTCTCGCCCTTCAGCTTGCCGTCATGCGCTGTCTGCGGGAAAAACTCGCCCAGGCTAATCTCAAGCTGGGGCGCACCTATCCCGAACCCAAACTGGTTTATCGTCAACGCGGAACGTCGGCGGGCACGGCGTGGCTCGACGCGTATGAAATCCGGCTGAACCCCGTATTAATGATGGAAAACCAGCAGGCCTTTATCGACGAAGTGGTTCCCCACGAGCTGGCGCATTTGCTGGTATGGAAACACTTTGGTCGCGTGGCGCCCCACGGTAAAGAGTGGAAGTGGATGATGGAAGACGTTCTTGGCGTACCCGCCCGACGGACACATCAGTTCGAGCTGGAATCGGTACGGCGCAATACGTTCCCTTATCGCTGCCAGTGTCAGCAGCATCAACTGACCGTCCGCCGCCACAATCGGGTGGTACGGGGTGAAGCCACCTACCGCTGCGTGAAATGCGGTGAGCCGCTGGTGGCAGAATAATCGGTTGAACGATCAGGAACTTTCATGATCTGACTGATTGCATACAGGAACAACTTTCGTTACGTTGCGGGCTCGTTTTGACACGGAGTTCACGATGTCCCGTAATATCTCTTTCGCGGTCGCTTTTCTGGCGGCGGCATTTTCAGGCCATGTTCTGGCCGACGGTATCAAGAGTTTCTCTCAGGCAAAAGCCGCTGGCGTGAAGGTCAATGCCGATGTTCCCGGCGATTTCTACTGCGGCTGCAAGATCAACTGGCAAGGTAAAAAAGGGGTCGTGGATCTTGAATCCTGCGGCTATAAAGTGCGTAAAAATGAAAATCGCGCCAGCCGTATTGAATGGGAGCATGTGGTTCCCGCGTGGCAATTTGGCCACCAGCGTCAATGCTGGCAGGATGGCGGACGTAAAAATTGTGCCAAAGATCCGGTCTACCGCCAGATAGAGAGCGACATGCATAACCTGCAACCCGCCGTGGGCGAAGTGAATGGCGATCGCGGAAACTTTATGTACAGCCAGTGGAACGGGGGCGAAGGCCAGTACGGTCAGTGCGGCATGAAGGTCGATTTCAAAGAGAAAGTGGCTGAACCGCCCGCCCGCGCCCGGGGCAGCATTGCCCGTACCTACTTCTATATGCGCGATCGCTACGATCTGAATTTATCCCGCCAGCAGACCCAGCTCTTCAACGCCTGGGATAAACAGTATCCCGTGACCGACTGGGAGTGTCAGCGCGACGAGCGGATTGCTAAAGTACAGGGGAATCATAACCCGTATGTCCAGCGGGCTTGCCAGGCGCAAAAGAGCTAACCTACACTAGCGGCAATTGTTAACGGTTTTCCCCTTCCCCCTCCTCTCTCCCGCCATGGGAGAGGGGAAGAAGCGTACCGGGGACTCAGCTCTTGATGGACGTCTTAACTATGCGTGTGCCTCGTATTTATCACCCTGAATTCATTACCCCTGGCAGCGAAATCGCGCTGTCTGAAGACGCCGCTAACCACGTTGGCCGCGTACTGCGCATGGGCGCAGGCCAGTCGATCCAGTTATTTGATGGCTCAAACCAGGTCTTTGACGCACAGATTATCCGTGCCGATAAAAAAAGCGTACAGGTCACTATCCTGGGCGGTGAAACGGACGATCGTGAATCCCCGCTGCACATCCACCTGGGTCAGGTGATGTCCCGCGGCGAAAAAATGGAATTTACCATCCAGAAATCGATCGAACTTGGTGTAAGCCTCATTACGCCACTTTTTTCTGAGCGTTGCGGCGTTAAACTGGATGCTGAACGTCTGAACAAAAAGATCCAACAGTGGCAGAAAATCGCCATCGCAGCCTGTGAGCAGTGCGGTCGTAACCGCATCCCGGAAATCCGTCCACCCATGGATCTCGAAGCCTGGTGTGCCGAAGAAGAGTCGGGCCTTAAGCTCAATCTTCATCCACGCGCCAGCGCAAGCATTAACACGCTGCCGCTGCCGGTCGAACGCGTTCGCTTGCTCATTGGTCCTGAAGGGGGCCTTTCGGCTGATGAAATTGCGATGACTGCCCGCTACCAGTTTACTGATATTCTGTTGGGACCTCGCGTTCTGCGCACTGAGACAACGGCACTCACTGCCATCACCGCGCTTCAGGTGCGGTTTGGCGATCTGGGTTGAAGCTAAGCCTGACCGATTAGGCTTTTAACGGAGATGAATATGATCAAGCTCGGCATCGTGATGGACCCCATCGCAAACATTAACATCAAGAAAGACTCCAGCTTCGCTATGCTGCTGGAAGCGCAACGTCGCGGCTATCAGCTTCATTATATGGAGATGAGCGATCTTTACCTGATCAATGGTGAAGCCCGTGCGCGCACGCGTATCGTTAACGTCGAGCAAAATTACGATAAATGGTATGAGTTCGGTTCCGAGCAAGACCTGCCGCTCGCCGAACTTGATGTGATCCTGATGCGTAAAGATCCGCCGTTTGACACCGAATATATTTACTGCACTTACATCCTTGAGCGCGCAGAGGAAAAAGGCACCCTGATCGTGAACAAACCGCAGAGCCTGCGTGACTGTAACGAGAAACTGTATACGGCCTGGTTCTCTGACCTAACACCTGAAACGCTGGTGACGCGCAGTAAAGCACAGCTTAAAGCCTTCTGGCAGAAACACACCGATATCATCCTCAAACCGCTCGACGGCATGGGCGGTGCATCTATTTTCCGTGTTAAAGAAGGCGATCCCAATATTGGCGTTATCGCCGAAACGCTGACCGAGCATGGCACCCGCTACTGCATGGCGCAGAATTATATTCCGGCCATCGTTGACGGGGACAAGCGCGTGCTGGTCGTGGATGGCGAGCCGGTGCCTTATTGCCTGGCGCGTATACCGCAGGGCGGCGAAACCCGCGGTAACCTGGCGGCTGGGGGGCGTGGCGAACCCCGCCCACTGACCGAAAGCGACTGGGCCATCGCCCGTCGTGTTGGACCGATGCTGAAAGCGAAAGGCCTTATCTTTGTGGGCCTGGATATCATCGGCGATCGCCTGACGGAAGTGAACGTTACCAGCCCAACCTGCATCCGCGAAATCGAAGCAGAATTCCCGGTTTCGATTACCGGTATGCTGATGGACGCTATCGAGAAACGTTTAGTGAAGTAATACACCAATAAGTGACAGCGTTCTCATTTGTACGCATACTGAACGCTGTTGCTTTTTAAACCAGGAAACAGAACCTCTGACAATGAATTTACAGCATCACTTTCTGATTGCCATGCCTGCTCTCCAGGACCCCTTTTTTCGTCGTTCCGTAGTCTATATCTGCGAATACAATGAAGACGGTGCGATGGGGATTATCATCAATAAACCGCTGGAAAATCTGCAAATCGAGGGCATTCTGGATAAGCTGAAGATCGCTTCAGAAGATCGCCTTCCCGAGATCCGCCTCGATAAACCGGTGATGCTGGGTGGCCCACTGGCGGAGGATCGCGGTTTTATCCTGCACACACCACCCGGTTTTTCCTCCAGCATTCGCGTGTCTGACAATACGGTCGTCACCACGTCGCGCGACGTGCTCGAAACGCTGGGTACGGCCAGCCAGCCTACAGACGTGCTGGTTGCACTCGGATATGCGTCCTGGGAGAAAGGTCAACTGGAACAGGAGATCCTCGATAACGCTTGGCTCACTGCCCCTGCCGATCTGAATATTCTGTTTAAGACCCCGATTGCAGACCGCTGGCGCGACGCAGCAAAACTGATTGGTATTGATATCCAGACGATGCCTGGCGTTGCGGGGCACGCGTAATGAGCGGCACCCTTCTCGCATTCGATTTTGGTACCAAAAGTATTGGCGTGGCTATTGGTCAGCGTATCACCGGTACCGCGCGTCCGTTAACCGCGTTGAAAGCGCAGGACGGCACGCCGGACTGGACGCTGATTGAACGCCTGCTCAAAGAGTGGCAGCCCGATGAAGTCATCGTTGGCCTGCCGTTAAACATGGACGGTACAGAGCAACCGCTCACCGCCCGTGCGCGCAAGTTTGCCAATAAAATCCACGGGCGTTTCGGGGTGGCCGTTACGCTTCATGACGAGCGTCTGAGCACCGTTGAAGCGCGCTCTGGCCTGTTTCAGCAAGGTGGATTTCGTGCGCTTAACAAGGGCAGCATCGACTCTGCTTCCGCCGTAGTTATCCTCGAAAGCTTCTTCGAACAGGGTTACTGACCCGAGCCGATTTGCCCGCATCGCCGGGCAAAATCTTTTTATCTCTCGATCCTGCTCACATTTTCCAGCGTCCTTTTTGCATCCCACAAAGTGTTTCTATAAAAGAAACATAGTGACTTATGCTTTATCCAGTAGCTGGGCATTGAGGGCATAAAGCTCTTTGAGACGCGCCTGTATCACGGCATCACTGACCTGCCACATGCCGGCGAAGGCCAGCGCCGCGTGATGTGCCCCGACCGGTTGCGCCATGGAGACCTCACCGTCTTCATGGTGCCAGATAACATGCCCCTGCTCGCGCTGCTGAGCCACATACGGCGCAAGACTGGACCACTGTTCAGGCGTCAATCGGGCTGCTAATTGCTCATCGCTTTCGGCCGCCAGCAGGGACATGCCAATAACCGATTGCCATGCCGGCAGCATATGGAAGCCCGCTAACGCCTGACTCGTCGGGCTGCCGGGAACGGAGTGCCAGATGTAAATCACCTGGTCTTCCCAGAGCACGCCGAGAGCCACAACGATATCCCGTGGCGCCAGGCGCTCAAGCCTGGGCAGCGCACTGGAGAAGAGTCTGGAACCACGAATGGATTGCGCGGCCAACGCATGGATACCCGGGCCGGGTAAGTAGCGGCGTTGCTCATCCTGCATCGTCAGGCCAATAGAGGCCATGGTCATCAGTAAACGGTTTACGCGGGTCGTGTTGATCCCCATCAGACGCGACAGTTCACGGCAGCCAATGGCGCGATCGCTGGAGACCAGGTATTGCAGACAGCGTATGCCGTCAATCAGGCTTTGATTCGGTTGTGATGACATAGCAGCTTTCATTCGATTTAGAAGTTAATGCGTCGATTCTACCGCCAGTTGAGAAGGATACAAGGTAATGAAAATCTATCCGCAAAATGATGCCCGAACCTTCCCCGTGACTCCTCTTACGGCAGACCTGCTGGTTGCCGGCGGCGGTCTTGCCGGATTATGCGCGGCGCTCGCGGCGGCGCGTGACGGACTGAACGTTGTGCTCATTCAGGACAGGCCCGTGCTGGGCGGTAATGCCTCAAGCGAAGTGCGCCTGTGGGCCAATGGTGCCACCTCGCATATGGGCAACAACAACCGCTGGGCGCGTGAAGGCGGCATCATGGGTGAGATCATGGAGGAGAATCTCTGGCGCAACAAAGAGGGAAACCCGGTGATGTTTGACCTGGTTCTGCTCGATCTCGCCAAAAGCCAGCCGGGATTGACGCTGCTGTTGAACACCGCCGTTTACGACGTCGAGAAGCAAGGCTCGCGCATCACGGCCGTCAGCGCTTTTAATGCCATCAACGAAACATTTTATCATGTTCAGGCCGGGCAGTTTTGCGATGCAACCGGCGACGGCGTGCTGGGTTTCCTCGCCGGAGCGGAGTTTCGTGAAGGGGCAGAAGATATCGACGAACTGGGCGAAAAAATGGCCCCCGGCGACCGCTTCGGCCATAAGCTCGGCCATTCGATTTACTTCTATACCAAACGCACTTCCGGGCCGGTTACGTTTGTGGCCCCCTCCTTCGCCCTGAAAGACATCACCGAGATCCCCCGCTACAGACGTCTGACCTCAACGCTCAACGGCTGCGACCTGTGGTGGCTGGAATGGGGCGGGCGTCTTGATACCGTACATCAAAGCGAAGAGATCAAATGGGAACTGTGGAAAATCGTCTGGGGCGTCTGGGATTACATTAAAAACTCCGGTGAATTCCCTGATGCCGACAACCTGACGATTGAGTGGGTCGGCGCGATCCCCGGCAAACGCGAGAGCCGCCGGTTTATGGGCGATCATCTGCTCTGTCAGCAGGACATCATTGAGCAGCGCGATCATTACGATGCCGTGGCCTACGGCGGGTGGTCGATTGACTTACACCCTGCCGACGGGGTTTACAGCACCCATGACGGTTGCCGTCAGTTTCACAGCAAAGGCACCTACACCATTCCGTTTCGCTCGCTCTATAGCCGTTCGCTGGATAATCTGTTCCTGACCGGCAGGCTGATTTCCGCCTCGCACGTTGCCTTTGGCAGCGCCCGCGTAATGTGCACCTGCGGGGTGCTGGGCGAAGTCGCAGGACGCGCGGCAGCGCTGTGCCATACCCAACAGCTCACGCCCAAAATGCTGGCTCATCCCGGGCGCATTGGCGCACTGCAACAACAGTTGCAGGCGACAGGCTGTTATATCCCTCGTCAGCGGCTGGAAAACCCGGCGCAGGGGGCAACCGTCACCACCAGCAGTGAATTTATTCTCACCACCCTGGAGCCAAATGGAGACTGGCTGCCGTTAAAGGCCAGAATGGCGATCGTTATGCCGGTGAAAAGCGGCGAGCCCTTCCCGGATATTACCTTCCGCCTGCGTTCGACTGCCCCGCAATCGATCGGCGTGTCACTGCTGGGCAGCATAAAAGCTGGCAATTTCACACCCGAACTCGAATACGCTCGTTGCACCTTAGCCTTAGCGGATGAACAGGATCACCGCTGCACCTTTGTCTGGACGAGCGATCGTGACCAGTATGTGTTTATCGCCTTTGATGCCTGCGATAGCGCTGAAATTGCGCTGACCGGCGTGCATCTGCCCGGTTTAATGACCGTCTTCAATAGCCTCAACGCACGCGTGGCGAAACATACCCGTCAGGTGGTCGAGGGGGATTTTGGCGTGGACGAATTCGACTTCTGGCTTCCGCGCCGCCATCCGCATCAGGTCTTCCCCGCTCTGCGGCTGAGTACCCCCCTGCGCTGTTATGCCGCAGGGCAATTACTGAATGGTCATCTTCGTCCGGAGCAACAAACCAACGGATGGATCCCCGCCGATGATGACCTCTCTCCGCAGGTCGTCTGGCGCTGGGCGAGTCCGCAGGAAATCCGAAGCCTGACGCTTATCCAGGACCATGATTTCGACAACGCGATGGAGACCGTGCAAATGGGCCATCATCAGGCCGTTACACCCCACTGCATCACGCATTACCGACTGTGGGCCGATGAACAAATAATTGCCGAGGTGGACAATAACCATCATTCGGTCTGCGAGCATCACCTGACTACGCCCATCATGGCTCGTGAAGTGAAGCTGGAAATTCTTGCCACTGCCGGCAGACGGCCTGCGGTCTACGCTCTGCACGTTCGTTAGAGTCGCCCCTGTGCCCGGCGCTCTGCCAGGCTCTGGTCAAAATTCTGCATTCCTGCCTGTTGTCCGGTTTGAATCACACCGGGCAACTGCCAGGTTTTGCCTTCGCGAATGAGGTTTGCCGAAGCCGGCGTATTGACCAGCATTTCATAGAGCGCGACGCGCCCTCCTTGCACGTCCCGGAGCAACTTCTGGGCAAGGACAGCCCGCAGGCTGCCTGCCAGTTGATTGCGTACCGGATCTTTCTCCTGTGCGGGAAAGGTATCCACCAGCCGCTCGATGGCTTGCGCCGCGCCGCGAGTATGCAGCGTGGCTAATACCAGATGTCCGGTTTCTGCCGCCGTGAGTGCCAGGCGAATCGTCTCGCTGTCGCGGAGTTCTCCGATTAAAATGACGTCCGGATCTTCACGCAGCGCGGCGCGTAACGCGTCGGAAAAAGACGGGCAGTTAAGGCCAATTTCACGCTGATGAATCAGACACCGCTTGCTGCGATAGATAAACTCCACCGGATCTTCCAGCGTTAACAGGTGTCCGTCGAGATGGTGATTGAGATAATCCACCATCGCCGCAAGGGTGGTGGATTTCCCGCTCCCCGTGGCGCCTGTCACCAGAATTAATCCGTTGTCATAGGTCAGCAACTCGGGAATCACCCTGGGGGCACCTAAATCGGCGAGCGTTGGGCACTCGCGCGGTAACAATCTTAAGGTCAGAGACAGACCTGTCAGATGCAAAAAGGCACTGGCGCGCAGCCGCTGCCCCGAGGCCAGCGCAACCGCGAAATCGACGTGACCATTGGCCCACCATGCGCCCTGCTGCTCGTCGTTAAGCCACGCTTTCAGCAGTTGCGCAATATCCGGCGAGGGAAATGGCGCCGGTTCCAGGTCACCCTGCCTCCGCCAGCGCGGTGGCGAATCACTGCACAGGTGTAGATCAGAGACATTATGCTTTACACTAAGGGCCACAATTTCTTCCATATCCATACGACACTCCCCGGAAAATGAACGACATTGCGCATAACCTGACACAGGTCAGGAACAAAATCTCAGCCGCTGCAATGCGTTGCGGTCGTGCTTCAGAAGAAGTTACGCTGCTTGCAGTCAGCAAAACGAAACCTGCGAGTGCTATCGCAGAAGCGATCGACGCAGGCCACCGCGCCTTTGGCGAAAATTATGTTCAGGAAGGTGTGGAAAAAATTCGCCATTTTCAGGCATCGGGAATCGGCGATCTACAATGGCACTTTATTGGTCCCTTGCAGTCGAACAAAAGCCGCCTGGTCGCAGAACATTTTGACTGGTGCCACACCGTCGATCGTCTGCGTATCGCCACGCGCTTAAGCGAGCAACGCCCTTCGGGGATGGCCCCGCTTAACGTGCTGATTCAAATCAATATCAGCGATGAAAACAGCAAATCCGGCATTGCACTGTCTGCCCTTGACGAACTGGCGGCGCAGGTCGCTGAACTGCCAGGCTTAACGCTTCGCGGTTTGATGGCAATTCCGGCACCTGAGTCAAGTTATGAAAGGCAGTTTGCGGTAGCCCGGCAAATGGCGGTAGCATTTGAGGCGCTTAAAGCACACTACCCTACGGTAGACACGCTTTCACTGGGCATGTCGGACGATATGGAAGCCGCTATCGCGGCAGGCAGCACTATGGTGCGCATCGGCACAGCCATTTTCGGTGCGCGCAACTACTCCCAATAATAAGGAAACCTGAGGAACGCCATGAAGACGTTGACCTTCCTGCTCTCAACGGTCATTGAACTGTATACGATGGCGCTTTTGCTGCGCGTCTGGATGCAGTGGGCCCGCTGTGATTTTTACAATCCGTTCTCGCAGTTTGTCGTGAAAATCACGCAACCTGTCATCGGCCCGTTACGCCGCATTATTCCAGCGATGGGTCCTATCGACAGTGCATCGCTGCTGGTCGCTTTTATTCTTTCCGTCGTTAAAGCCATCGTGCTGTTTATGGTGATCACCTTCCAGCCCATTATCTGGATTGCCGCGATTTTGATCCTGCTGAAAACCATCGGTTCCCTGATCTTCTGGGTCCTGCTGGTCATGGCGATCATGAGCTGGGTGAGCCGTGGCCGCAGCCCGGTTGAGTTTGCGATGATTCAGCTCACTGAACCGCTGCTGCGCCCGATTCGTAATCTGCTGCCTTCCATGGGCGGTATCGATTTCTCGCCTATGATTCTGGTCCTGCTGCTGTATGTGCTGAATATGGGTATCGCCGAACTGTTACAGTCAACGGGCAACATGCTGCTGCCGGGGCTGTGGATGGCACTATGAGTGCGGTCAGCACCTGCACTGACGGGCTGGTTTTACGGTTGTATATTCAGCCCAAAGCCAGCCGGGACAGCATTGTCGGTTTGCATGGCGACGAGTTAAAAGTCGCCATTACCGCCCCACCAGTTGATGGCCAGGCCAATGCGCATCTGACCAAATATCTGGCAAAACAGTTTCGCGTGGCGAAAAGCCAGGTCATCATAGAAAAGGGTGAACTGGGCCGCCATAAACAGGTAAAAATCCTTCATCCGCAAAATATCCCGACGGAAGTCGCGGCACTGACAGAGTAGGAAAAACAATGCAAAAAGTGGTTCTCGCTACCGGTAACGCCGGTAAGGTGCGCGAGCTGGCCTCGCTATTAAATGATTTTGGCCTGGATGTAGTGGCTCAGACGGAGCTCGGCGTAGAATCCGCCGACGAGACCGGCCTGACCTTTATCGAAAATGCGATCCTGAAAGCGCGCCATGCGGCGCAGGTGACGGGACTGCCCGCCATTGCTGACGACTCGGGTCTGGCGGTGGACTTTTTAGGCGGCGCACCGGGGATTTACTCCGCACGCTACTCAGGCGCAGATGCGACCGACCAGCAAAATCTGGAAAAACTGCTGGTGGCATTGAAAGACGTACCTGATGCCCAACGGCAGGCACAGTTCCATTGCGTGCTGGTCTACATGCGCCACGCTGAAGATCCGACGCCGATCGTCTGCCATGGCAGCTGGCCCGGCGTGATCGCTCGTGAATCCTCCGGCAATGGCGGCTTTGGTTACGATCCCATTTTCTTTGTCCCCTCTGAGGGCAAAACCGCTGCGGAGCTGACCCGCGAAGAGAAAAGCGCGATTTCCCACCGTGGACGCGCCCTGAAACTGTTACTGGAAGCACTGCGTAATGGCTAATTTGCCACCTCTGAGTCTTTATATTCACATCCCATGGTGCGTGCAGAAATGCCCGTACTGTGATTTCAACTCGCACGCGCTGAAGGGTGAAGTGCCGCATGATGACTACGTTGCGCATCTGCTGGCTGACCTGGATGCCGATGTCACTTACGCACAGGGACGTGAAGTTAAGACCATTTTCATTGGTGGCGGTACGCCGAGCCTGCTTTCAGGCCCGGCGATGCAAACGTTGCTGGACGGCGTGCGTGCGCGCCTGAATCTGGCGGCAGATGCTGAGATAACCATGGAAGCCAACCCCGGCACCGTAGAGGCCGACCGCTTTGTCGACTACCAGCGAGCGGGAGTGAACCGCATTTCCATTGGCGTGCAGAGTTTTAGCGAACCGAAATTAAAGCGTCTTGGTCGCATCCACGGTTCGCAAGAGGCCAAACGCGCCGCGAATCTGGCGACAGGGTTGGGGCTGCGAAGCTTTAATCTTGATTTGATGCACGGTCTGCCGGACCAGACACTTGACGAGGCGCTGGATGATTTACGTCAGGCCATTGCGCTGAATCCGCCGCACCTTTCCTGGTATCAACTGACCATCGAGCCCAACACCTTGTTTGGTTCGCGTCCGCCTAAACTGCCCGATGACGATGCGCTGTGGGATATCTTCGAGCAGGGCCATCAGCTGTTAAGCGCAGCGGGTTATCAGCAATACGAAACCTCAGCGTATGCAAAACCGGGCTACCAGTGTCAGCACAATCTGAACTACTGGCGCTTTGGTGATTATCTGGGGATTGGCTGTGGCGCGCACGGTAAAGTGACTTTCCCGGACGGGCGCATTTTGCGTACCGCGAAGACGCGGCATCCACGCGGCTATATGGAAGGACGCTACCTGGAACGCAGCCATGACGTCGAGACGGTGGATAAACCTTTTGAGTTCTTTATGAACCGTTTTCGACTGCTGGAACCGGCACCACGCGCGGAGTTTGCGCGCTATACCGGCTTGTCAGAGTCGGTGATTCGTCCGCAAATTGACGAGGCCCTGGCGAAAGGGTATCTCACGGAGTGCGAGCATTTCTGGCAGATCACCGAGCACGGCAAACTGTTCTTAAACTCCCTTCTTGAGCTGTTCCTCGTCGAAGAATCCTGAAGACGGATTCCGGATTTTTCATCCCATTCTGCCGGTTGAAGGAAAGGCTGGCAGAGTGTGGGGATGGACAACGTAAAACAACTGCGAAATGCAATGACACCCGAAGAGCTGCGCCTGTGGTATCAACTCCGGGGGCGTCGTTTTTTTGGCTATAAGTTTCGCCGCCAGATGCCGATTGGGCCGTATGTCGTCGATTTTGCCTGTATCAAAGCGAAGCTGATTGTTGAGCTGGACGGAGGGCAACATCAGGACAGGGAAGCCTACGATTTACGTCGCTCCGAATTTTTGAACGCGAATGGCTGGGAAGTCGTGCGCTTCTGGAATAATGAATTTCGGGAGAACGAGGAGGCGGTATTGATGATTCTGTTGCAACATTTGCGTAGCCTGATGCCCTCACCCTAGCCCTCTCCCACAGGGAGAGGGAACTTGACGTTCTGCAGGGGGTTTTAAGGGCGAGCTTGCACCATTTGCGTAGCCTGTTGCCCTCACCCTAACCCTCTCCCACGGGGAGAGGGAACTTGACGTCCTGCAGGGGGTTTTAAGGGCGAGCTTGCACCACTTGCGTAGCCTGTTGCCCTCACCCTAACCCTCTCCCACGGGGAGAGGGGACTTGACGTCCTGCAGAGGGGTTTTAAAGGCGAGCTTGCACCATTTGCGTAGCCTGTTGCCCTCACCCTAACCCTCTTCCACGGGGAGAGGGAACTTGACGTCCTGCAGGAGGTTTTAAGGGCGAACTTGCAACATTTGCGCAGCCTGTTGCCCTCACCCTAGCCCTCTCCCACAGGGAGAGGGAACTATCACATGCGAAGGTGGAGGCTGACGGTCTTTCTCCCTCTCCCTTGGGGAGAGGGCTGGGGTGAGGGGCCCAGCGCGCAGAAACGTTACTTCAGCGTCCCCACCAGCGACTTGCGGCTATCTTCCAGCGACACCACGCGTTTGCACACGTCTTTGCCGAACTGCTGGAAATCCGCTTCCTGATTCTTCCACTCATTCTGGATGGAGGTTTGTAACCCGCCCAGGCTGCCCAGCACGCCCTGCAGAGGATTACCGCCGCCTTTCAGCACCGCTTTGGCACCCATCTCATTAATACTGTCCTGCAGAATACCGCCCATCGCCTGATTGACCAGGTTTTGCCCATCGGCGCGCACCTGATCGATCGCTTTATAATGGAATGTCAGGCCGTCCGTGCGGTGCTCAATAATCCGGTTCATTTGCTCTTTTAGCTGAGCATCAAGCTTGGTCAGACGGGAACGCATGTTGCTGCTTTCTCCCATCTCTTTGGTGATGATCTTATCCAGCGCCACGCGGCCTTTCTCAACGCGAGTGAGTGCGCCTTCATCAATCCACGGCAGAGCGGTACGCAGGTCAGCCTGATAATCTTTTGCCTGTTCACGCTGCGCGGCGCTAAGGGTGTATTGCTTACCGTTGTACATGACACTGCCATCTGGCGTGATAACCAGATTGCCGTTTTCGCCTTTAACCTGCACGGTTTGCGGGCTTAAAATCACATCATCTCGCGGCGTCACTTCGCATTTGTAGTCCGCATGTGCGGCAAGCGTCGTGGTCATCAGTGCCGCAGCAAGCAGCGTTTTGCGCATCATAAAAACTCCCTCAGACAAAACGGGCCAGCTAATGCTGGCCCCGTGTTGCTTATTTAGTCCCACCAAATGTCGAAAAGTTCGCTCACGCGCACTTCTTCGAATTTGCGGTCTTCCAGCCATTTGCGTACGAGGGCCTGCTGCTCTTCGGTGCATTTACCGATTTCTTGCTTACAGATCAGACCTTCCCATGCCAGGTAGCCACTGCCGTCAAACGCCAGTTTGTTTGGCTCGATCACTTCATCGATGAATGCATCAACTTCTTTATCGATGGTTTCTACGCTGGTGCCTTCCGGGAAACGCCATGCAACAGAAAAACCCACTTCCTGGAATTCTTCGATATGCATCTTTTTACGCAGACGACGGCTACGGTTCTTTGCCATTATTTCACCCTCTCGAACATTAAGTCCCATACACCGTGACCAAGACGATGGCCACGCTGTTCAAATTTTGTCACCGGACGTGAATCCGGGCGCGGTACGTAGTCATTGCTCTCAGACTGGTTTTTATAGCCATCCAGAGATGACATCACTTCGAGCATGTGTTCCGCGTACGGTTCCCAGTCGGTCGCCATATGGAAGACGCCGCCCAGTTTTAGCTTACTTTTCACTAACTCAGCAAAAGGGGCCTGAACGATACGGCGCTTATTATGACGTGCTTTGTGCCACGGGTCAGGGAAAAAGAGCTGAACCATGTTTAAAGAATTGTCAGGAATCATTTTATGCAGCACTTCGACCGCATCATGACACATCACGCGCAGGTTCTCTACGCCCTCTTCGTGCGCCATAGCCAGGCAGGCGCCCACACCCGGGGAGTGCACTTCAATGCCCAGGAAATCCTGCTCAGGACGCGCTTTTGCCATGGTCACCAGCGATGTGCCCATACCAAAACCAATTTCCAGCGTCACGGGCGCCTCACGACCAAATAATTCGGCAAAGTCGACAGGCTGTTCAGTGAACTCAACGCCCATCACCGGCCAGTAGTTGTCCAGCGCGTGCTGCTGCCCTTTCGTCAGGCGCCCCTGACGGCGGACAAAGCTGCGAATACGGCGTAACGGGCGACCGTTTTCATCAAATTCCGGTGAAATGACGTCGTTTTTCATAAAAGAGTAGTCTGCTTGTGAGAGTGTTCGGGAAACGGGCATTATCCAAAGTTAAGCCATCTATGCAAGCATGGGAAAGATCCGGTTTACAGTCGATTAGCGCTGTGCTGCAATCTGCGTCCCTGATTATGCGAATCGATAACCATGCAAGCCTCTCAATTTTCAGCCCAGGTGCTGGACTGGTACGACAAATACGGGCGTAAAACCCTGCCCTGGCAAATTGAAAAAACGCCCTACAAAGTATGGCTCTCTGAGGTGATGTTGCAACAAACTCAGGTTGCGACGGTGATTCCCTATTTCGAGCGCTTTATGGCGCGTTTCCCGACGGTCACCGATCTGGCCAATGCACCGTTAGATGAAGTGCTGCACCTGTGGACAGGTCTCGGTTATTACGCGCGAGCCCGCAATCTGCACAAAGCCGCACAGCAGGTGGCCACGCTGCATGGAGGCCGTTTCCCTGAAACGTTCGACGAAGTTGCGGCATTGCCCGGCGTTGGCCGCTCTACCGCGGGTGCCGTCCTCTCTCTCTCGCTGGGCCAGCACTACCCTATTCTCGACGGTAACGTAAAACGCGTGCTGGCACGCTGCTATGCTGTTGATGGCTGGCCGGGCAAGAAAGACGTTGAGAAGCGTCTGTGGGACATTAGCGAGGCCGTTACGCCCGCGACAGGCGTAACGCGTTTTAATCAGGCCATGATGGATCTCGGCGCGATCGTCTGCACGCGCACGAAACCCAAGTGCGAACTTTGCCCGGTGAATAACCTCTGCGTGGCCTATGCACATCACAGCTGGGCACAGTATCCGGGTAAGAAACCGAAACAGATTCTTCCCGAGCGTACCGGCTATATGCTGTTGATGCAGCACGGTGATGACGTCTGGCTCGCCCAGCGCCCACCGAGCGGCCTGTGGGGAGGCTTGTTCTGCTTCCCACAATTCGAAACCGAGGAGGCGCTTCGCGAATGGCTGAACCTGCGCGGCATCAATGCCGATACCCTGACGCAACTGACCGCGTTCCGCCATACGTTCAGCCATTTCCATCTGGATATTGTCCCGATGTGGCTTCCCGTGTCCTCCTTCACCTCATGCATGGATGAAGGCAGCGGTCTCTGGTATAACTTAGCGCAACCGCCGTCAGTCGGGCTGGCGGCTCCCGTGGAGCGCCTGTTACAACAATTACGCACCGGAGCAACGGTTTAGCTTCGGTTAAAAAAGAGGAACGAGTATGGCCAGAACAATTTTTTGCACCTTCCTGCAACGTGACGCCGAAGGCCAGGACTTCCAGCTCTATCCGGGCGATCTGGGTAAACGTATTTATAACGAAATCTCGAAAGAGGCGTGGGCGCAGTGGCAGCACAAGCAGACTATGCTTATCAACGAGAAAAAACTGACCATGATGAACCCGGAACACCGCAAGCTGCTGGAGCAGGAGATGGTGAATTTCCTGTTCGAAGGTAAAGACGTTCATATTGAAGGCTACACGCCGCCGGAAAAATAATACTTTGCGGGCTGTTGCCGGGTAGCCCTGCGCTTACCCGGCCTATAACACCTTAGGCCCGTGCCCAACGCAAACACAACACGCACTCCCGGAATGATGAAAAAAATTTTAGCGCTTGCACTTGTTGCGCCGCTGCTTGTCTCTTGTTCCTCCAAAAAGGGCGATAGCTACAACGAAGCCTGGGTCAAGGACACCAACGGTTTTGACATTTTGATGGGGCAGTTTGCCCATAACATCGAAAATATTTGGGGCTTTAACGAGGTTCTTATCGCCGGACCTAAGGATTACGTTAAATATACCGACGCTTATCAGACGCGTAGCCACATCAACTTTGATGAGGGTACGATCACCATTGAGACCATCGCGGGCACCGAGCCAACGGCGCGATTACGCCAGGCCATTGTTAAGACCCTGCTGATGGGTGACGATCCGGGCACCATCGATCTCTATTCTGACGCTGACGATATCACCATTTCAAAAGAGCCGTTCCTGTACGGTCAGGTGGTTGATCAGACCGGGCAGCCCATCCGCTGGGAAGGCCGCGCGACAAAGTTTGCTGATTATCTGCTGCAAACCCGCCTCAAGAGCCGCAATAACGGGCTAAAAATTATCTACAGCGTCACCATTAATCTGGTGCCGAACCACCTCGATAAGCGTGCGCATAAATACATTGGCATGGTGCGTCAGGCATCGCGCAAATACGGTGTCGATGAATCACTGATTCTGGCGATTATGCAAACGGAATCCTCGTTTAACCCGTATGCGGTAAGTCGTTCCGACGCCCTGGGCTTGATGCAGGTGGTTCAGCACAGCGCCGGTAAAGACGTCTTCCGTTCACAGGGTAAATCCGGTACGCCGAGCCGCAGCTATCTGTTTGATCCACAGAGCAATATCGATACCGGTACCGCCTATCTGGCGATGCTGAGCAATGTCTATCTCGGCGGGATTGATAACCCGACGTCACGTCGCTATGCGGTGATTACGGCATACAATGGCGGGGCAGGCAGCGTATTACGCGTGTTCTCCAGCGATAAGGTGCAGGCGGCGAATATCATTAACACCATGACGCCAGGGGATGTCTACTCCACCCTGACCACCCGCCATCCGTCGGCAGAATCCCGACGTTATCTGTATAAGGTGAATACCGCTCAGAAAGGGTACCGGCGCAAATAACGTTGTTTCCTTCCTCTGAACCCGCCCTACTCCCTCTCCCCATGGGAGAGGGCCGGGGTGAGGGCACCAGACCGCACAGACCATTTTCTCCCTCTCCCTGTGGGAGAGGGCCGGGGTGAGGGCACCAGACCGCACAGACCGTTTTCTCCCTCTCCCTGTGGGAGAGGGCTGGGGTGAGGGCATCAAACCGCACTCCCCCACCCATACGAAAATGTTATTTGCATCACAATCTGATCTGCAAATTAATATGGATTGCATTTTTTTGCGGGAGGTAACAAAACATAACGTTGCCTGCTGATAGAATCGCATCAAATAGCAACCCTGAATGTTCCCATACCAACATATCTCCCGCTCATTTGTGAGGAAAGTAACATGAACCTTAAGCTGCAGCTTAAAATCTTGTCGTTTCTGCAGTTCTGTCTGTGGGGGAGCTGGCTAACCACGCTCGGCTCCTACATGTTTGTCACGCTCAAGTTCGACGGCGCATCGATTGGTGCCGTCTACAGCTCACTGGGTATTGCGGCGGTCTTCATGCCTACGCTGCTGGGGATCGTGGCGGACAAATGGATCAGTGCAAAATGGCTGTATGCCCTTTGCCACCTTGTGGGGGCGGGTACGTTATTTATGGCTGCGGGCGTCACGACGCCTGGAGCAATGTTTATCGTGATCCTGCTTAACTCGCTGGCCTATATGCCTACGCTGGGTTTGATCAACACGATCTCCTATCACCGCATCAAGTCAGCTGGCCTTGATATCGTTACCGATTTCCCCCCCATCCGTATCTGGGGCACCATCGGCTTTATTATGGCGATGTGGGGCGTGAGCTTCGCTGGCTTTGAACTGAGCCATATGCAGCTCTACATCGGTGCTGCGCTCTCCGTGGTGCTGGCGTTGTTCACCCTGACGCTGCCGCACGTCCCGGTGTCGAATCAGCAAAAGAACCAGACCTGGACCTCAATGCTGGGTCTGGACGCGTTCGCACTGTTTAAAAACAGACGTATGGCGATCTTCTTTATCTTCTCGATGCTGCTGGGCGCTGAACTGCAAATCACCAACATGTTCGGCAACACGTTCCTGCACAGCTTCGACAATAACCCGCTGTTCTCCGGGAGCTTTATTGTCGAACACGCGTCGGTAATGATGTCGATTTCCCAGATTTCTGAAACCCTGTTCATTCTGACCATCCCGTTCTTCCTGAGCCGCTACGGCATCAAGAACGTCATGCTGATCAGTATCGCTGCATGGATGTTGCGCTTCGGTCTGTTCGCCTACGGCGACCCAAGCCCGTTCGGTACCGTGCTGCTGGTTCTGTCGATGATTGTTTACGGCTGTGCCTTCGACTTCTTCAACATTTCCGGTTCGGTCTTTGTGGAAAAAGAAGTGAAGCCTGAAATTCGTGCCAGTGCGCAGGGTATGTTCCTGATGATGACTAACGGTTTCGGCTGTATCCTGGGCGGCATTGTGAGCGGTAAGGTCGTTGAGATGTACACCACTAACGGCATCACCAACTGGCAGCCCGTCTGGCTTATCTTTGCCGCGTACTCGCTGGTGCTGTTCTTCGCATTCATCGCGCTGTTCAAGTACAAACACGTTCGCGAACCGCACGGTGCGCAACCTGTTGCCCATTAATGTCTGAGATGTGTGTCCGGTAACGCCCTCGCCTTACCGGGCAAAAAAGCACTGAACGTCTGCCGGAGACGCGCTAGCGCCCTCCGGCAATTTCAGAGAGAATCCATCCCACCGATAATAAATCCGCGCTGCCTCCCGGGCTTAAATTTCGCGTTATCAATGCCCTGTCCATTTCCAGCAACGCATCATGATCCCAGCCCTGAGCCAGTAACGTCCTTGCGTAGCCCTGGACATAGCGCAGCCCCTCTGTACCGCCGCGCGATACCAGATTGCTGTCCTGATTTATCGCCATCAACTGCAGCAACAAATCATGAAGCGACTGGCCATTCCAGGCGTTCAGCGCCCTTCGCACCGTCGTAAAACCGCTTTCCGCTTCGCCGCGCGCACCGGTTAACCCATATTGCCGATACTGCCTTTCTCCCGCCGTCGCCTGCCCGCTACGCCCGGCCAGCTCCCGGGCCACCAGCCCGCGACAGAGGAGGCTCACCTCATCACAGAGGTTTTCAGCGGTGATATTTTTCACACGTCCGGCCACGAAGCACAGCAGCCCCAGGGCAAAAATTCCCCCTTTATGCGTGTTCACCCCATCTGTTGCCGCATACATTGCCTGCTCACAGGCCATGCCCATTGGACGAAGCAGGCGAAGCTGCTGGTCAGCCGGTTTACCGGCATGGGTTGAACCCAGCTCGGTAAACCGGGCAAACCAGGGGGCGATCGCCTGAATGCTGCGGGCAAACATGGCATGGTCCATATCATGGTGCGAGCCGTTATTCAGGGTGTCGACCAGCCCCGGTTTGGGGGTTAATTCAAGCTCCTGCCAGAGCGCCTCTTCTGCCAGCGTCGGGATATCAGGCGCAAGCGCTTTAGTCGCGAGCAAACCAGTCATCAATTATCTTCTCCACACGCGTCACCACCTGCTCAACCGGATGTTGACGCGATCGGGAACAGGCGTGAGCCGGTGCGTCACAAATCAGGCAACGCCGCATGTTTTCGCCTAAAGATTGCCGCCCTACGTGACCGTTTACAGGACAGATCACGTCCAGATCCCACAGTCGCCCCAACGGATGCGTCTGTTCAAGCTGTGCGCAGTGCGCCTTTATCTCTGCTGCCTGATGCGCCACGCACCACAGCGCTTCCGGCCCGGTCGGCAGCCACAGCACCTGACGGTCCAGCACCTGCCAGCGGTGTTCCCACAGCAGTTGGTCGCACATCTGCAACGCCACGCCCATGGTATTGCGATACCGCAGGTTGTCTTTGATCGCCCCGGGCGTCACCAGCGTGAGTGATATAACCGGTTGTTGATAATGGGTGAGCCAGTCGGCCTGGCGCGCTGCCCGACGTTCTTTCGCCGCCAGCAGTGCTTCCAGGCTGACACCCGCCCGCACGGGTGTCGCTAACGTCATAGGGTCTCCTTAACCTGGCGGACAGTGTCAATTACGCTGCCATCACGGTAGCGGATGACGCCCACGATCTTGTCGGTAAATTCAATGGGTTTGGGTACGCCGGTCAGGGAGATCGCCCGGGCATATAAGGTCTCGATATCCATAATGTTCAACCCAGCCGCTTCGAGTCGTTCACGAATGTCAGGCCGCGCCGGGTTGACCGCGATACCGTGGTCGGTCACCAACACATCGATGCTCTCCCCCGGCGTGACGCGCGTGGTCACGCGCTTCACCACCGTCGGAATACGGCTTCGCAGCAGCGGAGCCACCACGATGGTCAGATTGGCCGCGGCTGCAACGTCGCAATGCCCGCCGGAGGCACCCCGCATTACCCCGTCCGAGCCGGTAATGACGTTAACGTTAAACGCCGTGTCTATCTCAAGCGCGCTCAGGATCACCACGTCGAGCTGGTCACAACTGGCCGCCTTACTGCCCGGATTGGCATACACGTTGGTGGAGATCTCCACATGATGCGGATTTTTTGCCAGCGACGCCGCCGCCTGGCCATCGAAGCACTGGGTATCCAGCAGCGTTTCGATCAACCCTTTTTCGTGCAGATCGACCAGACTACCGGTGATCCCGCCTAACGCAAAGCGCGCTTTCACCCCGAGGCGGGCCATTTTTTCCCCCATAAAACGGGTGCAGGCGGTGGCCGCCGCGCCGGAACCGGTCTGCATCGAAAAACCGGGTTTGAAATAGCCGGAGTGTTCAATTACCTCTGCGGCATAACGGGCAATCATCAGCTCGCGAGGGTTACTGGTGACACGTGCCGCCCCGACGCTGATCTTGGCCGGATCGCCCACGCTCTCAACCTGCACAATATAATCGACCTGATCCTGCATCAGGCTGGCGGGCAAATTAGGGAACGGCACCAGCGCTTCGGTAAGCAGCACAACGTGACGGGCAAAGTGTGCATCGACCATGGCATAGCCCAGCGATCCACAGCAGGATTTCCCGTGGGTGCCATTGGCGTTGCCAAAGGCATCACTGCATGGCACGCCTAAAAACGCCACGTCAATCTTCAGCTCCCCGTCCTGTAAAAGCTTAACGCGGCCGCCGTGAGAGTGGATTTGCACCGGCTCGTCCATCAGTCCGTGAGAAATAGCATCGGCCAGTTTGCCGCGCATGCCGGAGGTGTAAATCCGCGAAATAACGCCACGTTCAATATGCTCGATCAATGCATCGTTACAGGTCATCAGCGAGCTGGAGGCCAGGGTCAGATTCCTGAAGCCCATCTTCGCCAGCAGGGCGACGACGGTATTGATGACCCGATCGCCTTCACGAAACGCATGGTGAAACGAGATAGTCATCCCGTCCTGCAAGCCGCAGCGTTTCACCGCCTCTTCCACAGAGGCACACAGCTTGCGATGCTGTTTGGCCTCCGCGTCTGCCAGCCACGGCGTCGCGCTGTGGGCGGTATCGAACGCGGTCAGGTTCCGCAGATGGGGATAATTCACATGGAGCAGTTCTGTCTGATTCATTTGTAATCCTTAGCGACGTACGCCTGAGGCGGCAGCACGTTCGAGCACCCTCTGCGCATGATCAATAATCGGCGCATCCACCATTTTTCCGTTAAGCGACACAACACCTAAACCATTACGCGCCCCCTCTTCAGCCGCTTCAATCACCCGCAGGGCGTGATCCACTTCGGGCTGGGTAGGTGCGTAGGCGTTGTGCAGCAGATCGATCTGACGCGGGTTGATCAGCGATTTGCCGTTAAAGCCCATTTTGCGGATCAGCTCGACCTCGCGCAGGAATCCGGCTTCGTCATTGACGTCAGACCATACGACGTCAAACGCATCGATCCCGGCGGCGCGAGCGGCATGCAGGACGGCGCAGCGGGCGTAAAACAGTTCAGTCCCGTCTCCGCGTTCAGTCTGCATATCCATCACGTAGTCAAACGCCGCCAGCGCGATGCCAATCAGTCGCGGCGAGCGACGAGCAATGGCGACGGCATTGATCACGCCAATCGCGGACTCAATTGCCGCCATCACGCGGGTGGAACCCACTTCGCGTCCACATTCACGTTCAATACGGGCCAGGTGACCTTCCAGTTCATCGATATCTTCTGGCGTATCGGTTTTCGGCAGGCGAATGACATCCACCCCACCGCGTACGGCCGCTTCCAAATCCAGCAAGCCAAACGGCGTGCTGAGCGGATTAATGCGCACCACCGTTTCGATATCCTGATACATCGGATGTTGCAAAGCGTGGAAGACCAGCAAACGTGCGCTGTCCTTCTCACGCAAGGCCACGGCGTCTTCGAGATCGAACATGATTGCGTCGGGACGATAGATAAAGGCAGTAGAGAGCATGGCGGCATTGGCGCCGGGTAAAAACAGCATGCTGCGACGAAGCGGGTTCATTGCATTTTCCCCCAGTCGACAGAAGGTTCATCCGTTGCGCGCAGAATGGCGCTTTGCAGGCGGGCGCGGATGACACAGTCCAGCGCACCTTTGTCTTCAACGATAATAAGCCCTTCGCGCACGTCCAGTGCATGGAGGGTCTCGTCGACCACCTGACGAATCTGCTCGCCAAATTGGTTGATCACTTCACTGTGGATGACAATCTCCAGCTCGCCTGCGGTGGGGGCGATTTTTACCATCAGGTCGCTGGACTCCTGCGTTCCGGCCAGCGCCTCCCTTACAATTTTCATGATAATGTCCTGAGTGTTATGCAACTTCCGCACGGGCGCGATAATGGGCGTTTAAATGTGCGTAAGTGGATTCCGGGACAATTTCCCGGATACGTGAAAACTGCTCTGTCTTGAGCAAACGGCGTACTTCCGACGCCGAAATGGCATTGCCAGATGCCTTGATGCGGGGCATCTCCACCACCTCGATATGCGAGGCGAGCAGGCTATGCAGCGTCTGGTTGTACTGTCGGGTGATGTCGCAAAACGGTTCCGAGCCGATAAAACGGTGGGTAATGCCCAGCGCCGGGGCGATGTGATCCCGAAAGATCGTCACGTCGATTTCACTCCATGCCTGCTGCACCTTGCCGCTCTCCTTGAGGAAATAGGCCGGAAAGGTGGCGCGGGAGATGATGTATTGCGATCCTTCATGCACGGTGACGTTCGGCAGATGGGCGACCCCGGCCTGGACCATCTGAAGGCGAGCGGCAAACGGGAAGAAAGAGGCGTCTTCCCGCACCACGAACAGATGCAGCCAGTCGCACTGCATCGCCGCCTGTTCCACCAGATGGCGATGCCCGGAGGTAAAGGGGTTGGCATTCATGACAATCGCGCCAATACGTTCCCCTTCCTGTCGCAAAGCATGCAGTGAACGGCAGTAACGCGTGATTCCCTGCGGGGTGTTTTCCATCAGCACGGCGCTGTTACCACTCTGGGCAATCGGCCAGAATCCGCTACGGCCAAAACGTTCCTTGTTGCACGGGCGCGTACAGAGAAAGAGGTGAAAATGACCGCACGCCAGTGCGGCATTTTCTACTTCTGCCAGCAGGCGGGCGCTTAAATTTGCTCCCCTGAGCTGCTCATCCACCGCCACACATTTAATGACGTTAGACGCCAGCCCGGCGCAGCCCACCAGCTGGGTGCCGGACCAGGCCTCCACAAACAGCGTGATGTCGTTATCCAGCCCCAGTCCGCTGTCTGCCAGTAAATAACGAATCTGGCTCAATCGTTCGGAATGTTTTGACACCACCGTCAGGCGGAAATCGAAAGTGAGTTCTCTAAACATGCTGCCTTACCTAATGCGCTGCGGTCAGCACCTGTGCGGGTGCTTCCACGATCACATTGCTGAGATGACCAATGTTTTCGATCTCCACCTCAATGCGATCCCCCTCTTTCATAAACAGCGGCGGATTGCGCTTTTTACCGACGCCGCCTGGCGATCCGGTGATGATCACATCGCCAGGGCTTAAGCGTGTGAAGGTGCTGATGTACTCGATCAGTTCTGCGACCGTGTGGATCATGCTGCGGGTGTTATCTTCCTGCACCATGCGACCATTCAACCAGGTGCGGATCGCCAGCTGATGTGGGTCGGGGATCTCATCCGCTGTCGCCATCCACGGACCAAAGGCCCCGGTCTGACGCCAGTTCTTACCCGCGGTAAACCAGGTGTGCTGCCAGTCGCGGGCGGAGCCATCCATATAGCAGCTGTAACCGGCGACATGACGCAGCGCCTCTTCACGGCAGATATTCTCGCCGCCCTTACCGATAATCACCGCCAGTTCGCCCTCATAATCGAACTCACTGGAGTGGCGAGGTTTGAGCACCGGCGCGTTGTGGCCGGTTTGAGAATCCGGGAAGCGGACAAACAGCGTCGGCGCCGGATTATGCTGGTCAAACTCCTTGCGTTTGTCGGCATAGTTCATGCCGACGCAGAGGATTTTTTCCGGCTGCTCAATCACCGGCAAAAACGTGATGGCATCCAGAGGCACATCAACAGCCTCGTTCAGATAGCGCGTCGCTTCTGCCAGCCCGTTGCCCTGCAGCAAGGCCTTTAAATCGGTATAGCGATCGCCAAGACGACGGCCTAAATCCACCACACCTGCAGCCTGCACGATGCCGTAGCTGCGTTTTCCCTTATAGATAAAGCTTGCGAGTTTCATTGTTCTTTCCTGAAAACTTAAACGAGGAAGTTGCCTAAAATCAGCAGAGAGACAGCAACGTTAATGGCGCCACCGATACGGGTCGCGATTTGCGCGAAGGGCATCAGGCTCATACGGTTGCCTGCCGTCAGAATCGCGACATCGCCGGTTCCGCCCTGTCCGCTCTGGCAGCAGGAGACGATGGCGACATCGATGGGGTGCATACCAATCTTTTTACCCACAAAGAAGCCGGTCGTCACCAGTGCAGAAACGGTGCTGACAATCACCAGCAGGTTGCTCACGGTGAAGGCATTCACCAGCTCCTGCCAGGGGGTGATGGCCACGCCCACCGCGAAGAGAATGGGATAGGTGACCGAAGTCTGGAAGAATTTGTACACCACCTGCGAGCCTTCCAGCAGGCGAGGGGAGGCGCCATTGCACAGCTTGACCAGCACCGCCATAAACAACATGCCAACCGGTGCAGGCAGGCCAATCAGTTTGTGGCCCAGCATACCCAGCATGTAAAGCAGCACCGCCAGCAATGCCCCGGAGGCAATGGTCGTCACGTCCGCTTTACCCGAAAATGCCGGTTGTGATGGGGAGGTATCCGCGTTAGCGCGATTCGGCATCAGTTGACCTTCGCCGGTCAGGTGCGGGAAACGCTTACCGAGCTGGTTCAGGCAGCCAGAGATAATGATGGCGGTTAAGCCCCCGAGCATGACCATGGGCAGTACCCGGCCCAGCGCGACACCCTGATCCATATGCAGCAAGGTGGCATAGCCGATGGAGAGGGGAATCGCCCCTTCTCCCACGCCGCCGGCCATAATCGGCAGAATGATAAAGAAGAAGATCTGGAAAGGTTCAAGACCGAGCGCCATGCCGACCCCCATCCCAACGATCATGCCGACGACTTCACCGCACAGCATCGGGAAGAAAATACGCAGGAAGCCCTGAATCAGTACGGTGCGGTTCATGCTCATTATGCTGCCGACAATAATGCAGCAGATGTAGAGATAAAGAATGTTGGTCGATTTATAGAACTTAGTCGTGGACTCCACCACCACGTCCGGCAGCAGGCCGTAATAAACCATCGCAGACGGAATAAAGGTGGCACAAATCGCCGCCGCGCCCAGCTTGCCCACAATCGGCAGACGTTTGCCAAATTCCCCACAGGCAAAGCCAAAGAAGGCGAGCGTAGCCACCATGACCACGATATCGCTTGGCAATTTTCCGCCCAGGCAATCAATGGCAATGAGCACGCCCGCCAGCACGAACAGCGGTAACGGGATGATCCCGACTTTCCAGGTATCCATAATGTGCCACCAGCGCTCCTTGAGCGAGGGCTGCTGAATATCAATCGGGTCTTGAGTAACAGAGAAAGAATCGTCAGTAGTGCTCATAATTAAGCCTCTTGGTTATTTGTACGTTCAGCTTAGAGGCACAAAGGCTTACTTTATGTGAGGAATGGCATATTAAAATCGAAGTTTTAATGGAGGCTATGGTTTTAATGGTTTCTTTTATTTAATGTGATTAACAGCGTATTTATTCGCGTGGTTTTTATGGTTTCTTTTCGTAACTGAACAATTAAATAACATTTATTCCGCAACCATAAGATAAACCTTATTTTTTGAATATAAAGGCAGCGCATCGCTGTGTAAGGGATCACAAGTTCACGGCAAAGCCCGCGCCATCAGCGGCAAAAAAGGATATATTGTTTCTTCCCTTTGATACCTTGCGTGATAGCCATGAGAGTCTCCTTTCAGATCAAGCTCTTTATTTCGCTGGTTTTGTTTTTCTCAGTGCTATTCGCATTGTTGGGCAGTTATTATTATGTCGACGTCGGCAGACAGCTATATCAGGAAATGAGTACCCGCGCCAAAATACAGGCTGAGGAAATTGCGCTTATTCCTACTTTACGTCAGGAAGTGGAAGAAAAGGATATCGCAGCCATCCATCGCTTTATGCAGAAAATAGCGACCCACAGTGACGCGAGCTTTATCGTGATTGGCGATAACAACGGCCAGCATCTGTTTCACTCCGTGTTTGCAGACCGCGTAGGTACAACGCTGGTCGGCGGCGACAACGAGGCGGTATTGCAGGGTAAAAGCACAACAACCATCCGCAAAGGAGGCCTGGGCATTTCACTGCGCAGCAAAGCCCCCATCTTTAACGAAGCGGGAAAGGTGGTTGGCATTGTTTCCGTGGGCTATCTGACCAGTTATCTCGATACCATAACCGTCAGTAAAGTGGTGAATATCCTCATCGCGGCCGTATTGTTGCTCATCGCCCTGTTTATCTTCTCGTGGTTTTTCACCCGCAGCATCAAGAAACAGATCTTCTCCCTGGAGCCTCGGGAGATCGGGTTACTGGTGCGACAGCAAAAGGCGATGATGGAATCGATCTACGAAGGGGTGATCGCCATCGATCGCGATCTGCGCATTGAAGTGATCAACCAGGCGGCACGCAAACTCCTGGGATTAACCCAGCCAGCCCGCGCGGTGCGGGGGCAATTAATCGATCAGGTTATTACGCCCGTTTCCTTCTTCACGCCGCACACCATGCTGCTGAAAGATACCCACGATGAGATCTGCCGCTTTAACGATCTCACGGTGATCGCCAGCCGGGTGCGCATCATGCTCGAAGATTCGCTGCAAGGTTGGGTCATAACCTTTCGCGATCGTAATGAGATCGACTCCCTTAGTGCGCAGTTGAGTCAGGTGAAGCGCTATGTCGATAACCTGCGCATTATGCGCCACGAGCAGTTAAACCGGATGACGACGCTGTCTGGCCTGCTGCATATGGGGCGATACGAAGAAGCAATGGGCTACATTCAGTCACAGTCGGAACATGCGCAGGAGCTGCTGGATTTTATCTCCGTACGTTTCTCCTCCCCGACGCTTTGCGGCCTGCTTCTTGGTAAATCAGCCCGGGCGCGTGAAAAAGGCGTTGCGCTTTCGTTCGACCCGGCCTGCGGAATGGATAAACCTTTTGCTCCGCTGCTGGAAGCCGAGCTGATCTCCATTATCGGGAATCTGCTGGATAACGCGATTGAAGCGACGCAGCGTGCCCCGCTGCCACACGAGCCGGTTGAAGTCCTGATCGCGCTGAACGAGCGAGAATTGATTATTGAAGTCGCCGACCAGGGAGTGGGGATCCACCCGGCGATCCGCGAACGTATCTTTGAACGCGGCATCACAACCAAAACACGCGGCGATCACGGCATCGGTCTGTATTTGATCGAAAGCTATGTCACCCAGGCGGGGGGAGCGATTGAAGTGGCCGATAACGTCCCCCGGGGCGCTATTTTCTCGCTGTTTATTCCGGCCACAGGCAATGCCCGATGCCCTACTCAGGAACTGGAAGAGATTGATTATGCAACATGAACCTATCGACGTATTGATTGTGGAAGATGAGAACGAACTGGCGCAACTGCACGCGGAGTTGATCGGTAAGCATCCGCGTCTGCGACTGGTGGGCATTGCCACTTCACTGGCTGAAGCACAATCTTTGCTGGCGAGCCTGCAGCCGCAGCTTCTGCTGCTGGATAACTATCTGCCCGATGGCAAGGGCATTACCTTGATCAGCAATCCCCTCCTGGTGCACGCGAACTGCTCGGTCATTTTTATCACCGCCGCCAGCGACATGGATACGTGCAGCCTGGCGATCCGTAACGGCGCGTTCGATTACATTCTTAAACCGGTCTCCTGGAAGCGGCTTAGCCAGTCGCTGGAACGCTTCGTACAGTTTGCCGAACAACAGCGAGTGTGGAAGATTGTCGATCAGCAAAATGTTGACTCGCTTTATCAGTTGCAGGCCAAAAATTACCGTCTTGATAATGGCAGTAAAGGAATTGAAGAGAACACGCTGGCGCGGGTGCAGGCGCTGTTCAATGAGAAAGCAGCGCACTGTTTTTCCGTCGATGAGGTGGTGAGCGAAACGGGGTTAAGTAAAACCACCACTCGCCGCTATCTGGAGCACTGCGTAGAGGCAGGCTTTTTGAGCGTGGAGATGCTGTACGGGAAGATAGGGCACCCGCGGAGGATGTATAAGCGAAGTGCGGTTTAAGCCCCTCTCCCCAGGGGGAGAGGGTGCAGTTAACTCAGCAGGGAGAACTAAGCCCTACACGGCCAATACATACCCGTACAGTCGCTTAATCCCGTCGGCATCTTTCTCGCTGTAAACGCCCTGCAGTTCAGGCGAGAAGCCAGGCAGCAGATTAATGCCCTCCTCCAGCGCGAGGAAGTAGCGCTGGACCGCCCCGCCCCACACTTCCCCCGGCACTACGCACAGCACGCCCGGAGGATAAGGCAACGCCCCTTCTGCCGCGATGCGCCCTGCTGCTTCGCTGATGCGCACCAGCTCAACGTTGCCGCGAATATACGCCTGGTTGGCATCCTGAGGATTCATCATCACCACGGGGAAACTCTCTTTACGGAACATCGCCTTCTGCAGATCTTTGACCTTAAAGCTGACGTACAGATCGTGCATCTCCTGGCATAACTGACGCAGGGTGTAATCGCGATAACGTACCGGGTATTTGTTAAACACGGTCGGCAGCACGTCGGCAAGCGGTGTGTCATCTTCAATGTGCTGTTCAAATTGTCCCAGCATCGCCACCAGCTGTGCCATTTTTTCTGGGCTTTCCGCTGGCGTCAGCAGGAAGAGTATCGAGTTGAGATCGCACTTCTCCGGCACGATGCCGTTTTCCCGCAGATAATGGGCCAGAATGGTTGCTGGCACCCCAAACGCCGTGTATTCACCCGTTTGTGCATCAATGCCCGGCGTGGTTAACAGCAGCTTGCAGGGATCGACAAAATACTGCTCGCTGGCGTAGCCCTCAAAACCGTGCCATTTCGCGCCAGGTTCAAAGCTGAAGAAGCGGCGTTCGCTGGCGATAACCTGCGTAGGATGATCCTGCCACGGACGCCCGGCGACCACCGGCGGGATAAAGGGTTTGATCATCTTGCAGTTGGCCACGATCGCTTTACGCGCTTCGATCCCCAGCGCTACACACTCAGCCCACAACCTGCGCCCGCTTTCGCCTTCATGGATCTTGGCATTCACATCCAGCGCCGCAAAAAGCGGATAAAACGGGCTGGTTGACGCGTGCAGCATAAAAGCGTTATTCAGGCGCTTGTGCGGACAGAACCGTGCCTGACCGCGAATATGGTTATCTTTCTTGTGGATCTGGGAGGTTTGCGAGAATCCGGCCTGCTGCTTGTGAACCGACTGGGTGACAAAAATACCGGGATCGTTGGCCGTCAGTTCCAGTAACAGCGGCGAGCTGTCCGCCATCATCGGGATAAACTGCTCATACCCGACCCACGCAGAGTCGAAGAGAATGTAGTCACACAGATGGCCGATCTTGTCGATGACCTGACGGGCGTTGTAGATCGTTCCGTCATAGGTGCCAAGCTGGATCACCGCCAGACGAAATGGCCTGGCCTCCTGAGCTTTATGCGGTGCCACTTCGTGAATAAGATCCCGCAGCCAGGCATCGTCGAAGCAGTGTTCATCAATGCCGCCGATAAATCCAAACGGATTGCGCGACGTCTCAAGATAGACCGGCGTAGCACCCGCCTGAATCAGCGCGCCATGGTGGTTTGATTTGTGATTATTGCGGTCAAAAAGCACCAGATCGCCACGGGTTAAGAGCGCATTGGTCACAACCTTATTGGCCGCCGACGTGCCGTTGAGGACAAAGTAGGTTTTGTCCGCATTAAAAACTTTCGCCGCGAACTTTTGTGCCTCTTTTGCCGATCCTTCATGGATCAGCAAATCGCCGAGTTTCACATCGGCATTGCACATATCGGCACGAAACACGTTCTCGCCAAAGAAGTCATAGAACTGACGGCCCGCAGGATGTTTTTTGAAGAATGCTCCGTGCTGATGGCCCGGGCAGGCAAAAGTGCTGTTCCCCATCGCCACGTACTGCGTTAGCGTGTCAAAAAATGGGGGCAGAAGGTTCTCTTCATAACGACAGGCGGCCGCTTCCAGCTCCAGCCACTCCTGCGCTTTCCCGTCGATAGCCGCGATGACGCCTTCCGGCACATCGGTTGACCCCGAAGAGAAGATAAATACCGGTAACTGGAACCCGGTGCGCTTCAGCAAAGCCAGGATGCCGCTGCGGCTGTCGGCAGGGGTTATGACGACCGCCGCCACATCGGTAAAATCGGTGTTGTCTAACGCAACCACTTCCCGGTGCGTGGAGAGGACCGACATGAGCACGTGGCTGACGGCAATTTTCAGTGATTTCATATGCACAAATACCCGTTTCAGGGGAATAGAAAGCCCCGGGCAGCATGGCGGCATGCCCAACGAACGCGTCTGACTGGAGTACAGCTCCGATCGCCAGACATCAGTAAAATCAGAGCACGTCTGGTTTTACTGTTGTCCTGCAGTGAGCCTGCGTGAACCTCACCGCATGATGAGAGTAGAAGAGGAACAGCTGAGACGGACAGGTTTTCGCGCAGTGGTTAACATCATCATCATGGGCGGTCCGTTATCCGGCAGGAGAAATTTCGCGCAATGATGTCACCTTTCATTTTGGGGTGCAAGAGAGAATCCTTATGCATTTTTCAGTCAAAATTGCCCCCACATTGTCCTTGTTGATGTAATAATGATGCAAAATCTATGCTTATATAGCGGGAGTCTATTTTGGTTATTGGACCGTTTATCAACGCCGGCGCGGTACTGTTAGGCGGCGTGCTGGGCGCCGTATTGAGCCAGAGATTGCCCGAGCGAATTCGCTCATCAATGCCCTCTATTTTTGGTCTGGCTTCGCTGGGGATCGGTATTTTGCTGGTCGTCAAATGTGCCAATCTTCCGGTCATGGTACTGGCGACATTACTGGGCGCATTGATTGGGGAGTTTTGCTATCTGGAAAAAGGGATTAACAGCGCGGTGGGTAAAGCGAAGCAGCTGATTTCACGTCCGGGTAAAGCAAAGAGCGGCTCACACGAGACGTTTATACAAAATTATGTCGCCATCATTATTCTCTTCTGTGCCAGCGGAACCGGCATTTTCGGGGCCATGCAGGAAGGCATGACCGGCGATCCCAGTATATTGATTGCCAAGGCGTTTCTCGATTTCTTCACCGCAACAATCTTTGCCACCACGCTTGGCATCGCCGTGGCCGCCATAAGCGTGCCAATGCTGCTAATCCAGCTTGCGCTTGCCACCTGTGCCGCATTGATATTACCGCTCACCACCCCCGCGATGATGGCTGATTTCACCGCCGTGGGCGGCCTGCTCTTGCTGGCTACCGGTCTGCGTATTTGCGGCATTAAAATGTTCGCCGTGGTGAATATGCTTCCTGCCCTAGTGCTTGCCATGCCCCTTTCCGCCCTCTGGACACATTTTGCCGCATGAGGATTCAGCAACCTGGCGAGAGATTGTGCAGTCTGTAACGAAAACAACAAATTTCGTTGACGACAAAGGCCCAATCGGGTTTAATGCGGCCCGTTGCCCGGATAGCTCAGTCGGTAGAGCAGGGGATTGAAAATCCCCGTGTCCTTGGTTCGATTCCGAGTCCGGGCACCAAAATTTAAAGAACCCAGCCTATGGCTGGGTTTTTGCTTTTTGGCCCTGTTGCATTATGACGGCAGTCAAATCGAACAAGATTACTCACGCTGTGGCATTTTTGACGCAATACCAGAATGAGAGCTACTGGCCTGCAGTCATCATTGAGTAGTTGGTGATAAGCTGCTTCAGATGCTGCTCAGTCTGCATTTTTTGCGCGGACGTTATCATCTCTGGATTTTCTTCTATACTCATCCGCCGCAACTGTTCCTCGACTGGCACTGTTTTACTGAATGCCTGGGTAGCAGCAAATACCTGTGATTTTAGCTCGCTAACAGTAATATACTTTCCTTTCTGCCCATCCAGGGCATTAAGCTGTGTCGTCATCTCCTGAAGTTTAAGCATCCCCTCATGCCAGCCGTTCATCACATCAGCAGACAGCGCTGACGCACTTATCTGTTGCTGCCATTGATGTGTCAGAGGCTTAGCCTGTTCCGGCCACAATCCCTGAACCTGTTCTGTGAGTTTTCGGCTGTAGGCAAGATTCCAGTCTGGGGGTAATTGACCCAGCCGGGCAAGCTGCTGCTGTGTTTGGGCAATAAGATCTTTCGGCAAGGTAGATTGCTGACGCAACATGACCAGCGTTTCAGGCGCGAGTGGGGCCGGTAACGGAGCCAATGAAGCAGCAAACAGGGCCTGAAGCGGGTCTGGCCGGTGAAGAAACTGCCAGCTCCATACCGCGACGGTGCTTATAAGCAGCATGGTACACATACCGGCAGCGAAGGATTTCCATTTTTTTACCGGAGTGGGCATTACGGACAACACCTCCACGTTCGGCTGCTGTTCTGACCGGGCAATGTATACCCACTTGACTGCACTTTCAGTAAGGCTATCAGCAGGGTCCATTGTGGACGTGGCCGCATCATTTATCACGGCGGCGGACAACGCGTTACCAGTCTGAATGGCTGAGTCTGAGCCAGAAGTGCCGTCACTGTTTTCCAGCCTGACTGCATTGTTGTGTATCAGGAGACGTAACGTTTCAAGCTGGGTGTGATGTTTAAGCTCCAGGCGCTGCAGCACTTCCCCCAGCCTGGTAAGCAGCTGCTCCGAACGATACAACTGGCTAAGATCGCTGTAATTTAGTGGAAGTGTACGCATCCGTTGCTGCAGACGCTGACTCAGACTACTGAGAATTTCCATGCGAGCATGAACGGGTTGCGGCCAAAGCGCCCCCCACTGATGGCTTATCAGTGCCTCGAGTATCTCCAGCCCTTCATTAAGCCCGAATAAGCCAGCCAGCTGCGTACGGGCAATCGTATACCAGCACGCCGTCTGCAGTTCTACGCCGTTCTGCTCAAAGAGTGAGAGACAGAGTTTTTCAACATATCGCCAATTCACATCCGGACGGGCAGGATGCGTCAGCTTTCTGAGTTCTTCGCGCAGGGCGGCATAATCCGCTAGCGTGCGCGGGTCGCCACCGGTTTTTATTTTACGCGTGGGGATATCATTCATGACCAGTTGTCCATTTGGCGTACCAGGTGTTATTGGAGGTTGTCGTTTATGCGGCTTCGCTTTCTGCATATTCGAGACTGGTAAACGAGACCGTGGCAGGCTGTCTGGCCTGCAGTTTTTTGAGGAACTGTGATTTTAATGACATGGTGTTACCTGACCTTACATCCGGGTTGCGGTATCGAGATACTGCTGTTGCTTCAGGTGTCTCAACATCACTCGTCCCTCGGGCATAAACTCGGTGCCATAGCGTACGAGGCCAATGCCCTTCAGCTCAGCATCAATGGCATAACGCAACTCGCCGGGGACGTTCTGCTCCAGCAGGACGACAGTCATTTTTTTCAGACGCGGCTCATATTTGAGCAGAACAGCCGACAGAGTGCCCATCAGCTCATGGGCCGTTCCCGGCATACCCTGCAGGATTCTGGTCATGTCAGGCAGGCCATAGTCCGGCAGATGCGCCAGCGTGCCGGCGCGACAGTTGAGGATGCGCTGCATGTTATCGAGCACCGACAATATGACCTGATTTTGTTCACTGACCTGATGGAGATCGAGGCCGCCGGTGAAGTTGCCGCTCAGCATTTCATACAGAGAAGGTGTGTTGTGTCCCTGGGGCATCAGTCGTCCTTGAGAGGTTGTAGAATCAGATAATTGTTACCCGCTTCCAGAATGCGCGGCTTATCCGGGTCAAGGTCTTCACGCCCTATCACCATCTTCCAGGTGTTGTTGACCATATCCGGGTGACGGAACAGCCCCACCACCGCCACAAACTGAGTATCGGCCTCCATCGGCATATTCAGGTTCACATCACCGCCCGGCTTCACCACCACATCACGGCTCACCAGCAGATCTGCTTCCAGAATGGTCTCCCCGTCTTTTAGCAACTGCTGGTAGACCGTTTTGTCGAAGGTTTTACGATCCTTCAACTGGTAGACACGGACCACCACCGGCTCAGACAGCGAGTTATTCTCGCGGGAATCAGTATTCAGCGCCTCACGCGCGGTGAAATCCAGGCGCAGTACCTTAATCTTTTTGTAGAACATAGCGTTAAATGCCGATTTAGTGCCATCCGAGACGCTTTGCGTCACCCCGCACCCCGCCAGGCTGAATGCCAGCAGAGGTAATAGCCAGCGCACTGTTTTAGTTAAACTTGAACGTAACACGTCGGTATCCTTGTGGTGGTATCGCAGGCTCCAGCCCGGTGTAGTAACCCAGTTCGGTCGTAAAGGTCTGAGGAATATCCTGAGGGAGATTTTCCCCCTCCACACCCAATACACCATTCATTCCCAGCCAGAACGGACCGTCGCCTAGCGGCGGAGCGGCCAGCAGACGGGTGGCGGTGGTCAGGGTGATTTTTGCCTTAAAGCGCCACCCGAGATAAACCCGCAGCATCACCAGAAAGTCCTGATACATCAGGCCGTCCGGCTTCCAGCCCTGTGCTTCCTGCTCGTTATCCGTCTTGAGTGCAACCAGAAGCTGGCTGCCTGCATCCATTGCTTCGTCACCCAAAGGCGTATTGCCATCAAGCAGGAAATCATCATCACCGTAAAAACCCAGTGGCTGACGGATCTCTACCGGTCGAAGGCAGTATGGGCTAACCTTCACGCAGGTTTCAGGGGCAAGCAGGCTCACCAGTGCCTGCATACCCTCCTGGGTTTTCCCCGGCTGTTGCAGTACGCCAAGCAGCGACAGAAAGCGGGATACCGGGGTGGATATATGTTCTGCTGTTCCCGGTATGCCCAGCCCCACCAGACCCAACAGCGACTGCGAAATACTGTCGGTGCCGCCGGGCTCAAACGTGGCCGGATAAGAGTATTTACGCCAGATGCGATAAAACTGCGTCAGGATGCGGTGGCTGAAGATATCCAGAAAGCCCTGAAGCGCCTTGTGCCCTTCGCGACGCTGAGTGATGTCATCCAGGTAGGCCGTTGGTAAGGGGGAATCGACACCGTACATCCCCATAAAGGTCGTGCGGATGAGCGGTGGCCTGCTGTCATCATCCTCGTCATATTCGACAGCCTTCAGTTCACTGGCAGGGAAACCCATCCCCGGATGCGGTGCAAAGCGTACCGGGTCATCACCGGGATGGCTGGTTGAGCCCATCAGCGGTCGGTCCGGATTCAGCTTCTCCAGCAACTGGCAGAAACGATAAAAGTTTATCCGGTGAAGGTCAGCCTCCAGCCGCGGGGTCAGCCGGGAATACGGCGGTTGTGCTTCTCTTCCCATTCCAGGCGTTCTCCGGTCGGTTGCAGGATGATAATCAGGCGGTTAAACAGATAGATATCGGTGTAAAGCGCGAAGAAGCGGCTCAGCATCTCGCCGAACAGGCAGATGTCGCCACGTCCGGCAAAGCCGTGACTGTCCAGCGTCACTTCAATCTGCACGCCGCGCACCAGGTAGCCCTGCTCGAAGCGCTCGGTTTCACTGTGCTTCACGTCAATGATGGCTTCCAGGCGACGGCGGTTCATCTCGCTGTCGGTCCATTCATACAGCGCCAGGGTGCCGCGCAGCACATCGGCATTATCCATCATCGACAGGAATCCGCTGCCGAGGTGACTCAGCACGCGCCAGTGGAAACGGTCCTGCGCCGGCGGATAACAGGGCAGTGTTGGTGCGCAAAGATTGCGCACGGCGATACTGGCTGAGGTGGTTTTCATTACCGTATCGAGGACAGTACTTTGCAATGCTCTGCGTGGTAGCTGGCCGTTGGTGCCGGTGAGTGTCAGAGACAGGCTTTCATCTTCCGGTACCGTGTGATTATCAAAGGCTTCGCCGCCGAGGATAAGCCAGGTGTTATGCAGCCCAGATGGACCACGACGCACGCGGGTGTGGTAGTAATATTCCGGCGCTTCATGACGCATCATTCCACCCTTGTGGCGGAAGCTAGAGAATGGCACGTAGGTGTGCTGGCTTGATGACATCACCGAATCCACCGCGTATATCTCCGTATGACCATCCTGCACGCGCATCGGGCGCAGCATGTATTCAGTCTGCAGGGAATTCAGGGTCAGCGGGTCAGATTCCAGCGGGAAAAGGTTAATCACCGGCACACAGTTCAGGCGCAGATGCTTTTCGGTAAAGCTGAAATCATGCTCCCAGCGCTCCGCCAGCACCACGTCGATTTCGAACCATGGGAGCTCAGCCGGAAAGGTCACGGTCTCCAGTCCACGCAGCCCCGTGAACATGAATTTCTCACGGAAGGTGAAGTACTCCAGCAGCAACTGATAACCACTAAAGCTGCTGCTCCCCTTCGGCCACAGGTCGTCGTCATCGCCAAATCCCAGCGCGGCGAAATACCCGTCGAGCGGTCTTCTGTCCACGTCCCCCGGCATGCGCAGCCAGAGACGCGCCGTGTTTATGGTAAAAGCTTCATGCATGGCGCAGGCCAGCGGTGCGTCTGCGTTGAAGTAGAACGGAATTTGATTGAGATCGATACGACTCCAGTCGGCAAGATGGCTGCAGTTAAACCGCAGGCTGATCACCGAACGTCCATCCGGATCGGTCGACAGGCGGGCGTGCTCCAGCGACAACGGCTGAAGGGTTATCTCTTTGGTGGTGGTGTACCGGCAGCGCGTACCCTTCTCCCCGATCGGTCGTGAGTTCACCTCAAAACCTTTGACGATGCGCATCTGTTCTTTCATTTCACGCCAGTCAGGGGTGAACTCCACCACCGACATTGACGGAATGGTGCGCAGGTAATGCGGCCACAGCAGGCTGACCAGCC
>Ga0209281_1000402_pt1 | contig 66243 bp, 67 predicted proteins | sample MedtruBG_FD_187514 | JGI IMG/M metagenome (GOLD analysis project Ga0209281, IMG submission 187514) | Root nodule microbial communities of legume samples collected from California, USA - Medicago truncatula BG (SPAdes) (version 2) | ecosystem: Host-associated > Plants > Roots > Nodule | place... | reverse complement strand
GGGTGGCGCAGGTAGTGAGCAAAGTGGTCTTTGCCGATCCGAACAACCAGGCGGCGCGCAACCTGGAAGCGGATGCGCTGGAACAGCTTGGCTATCAGGCTGAATCCGGCCCGTGGCGTAACTTCTATCTGACCGGCGCGCAGGAATTGCGTAACGGTGTGGTGAAAGGTCCAACGCCGAATACCGCCAGCCCGGATACGGTGCGGGCGATGACGCCGGAGATGTTCTTTGACTACCTTGCCGTTCACATCAACGGACAAAAAGCAGGTGACGCCAAATCAGTGTTTAACATTGATCTTGGCAGCGATGGCGGGAAATACAAACTCGAGCTGGAAAACGGCGTGCTGAACCACACGGCAAACGCGGAGGCGAAGGACGCAGACGCTACTCTCACCCTTAACCGCGACACGCTGAACAAAATTATCCTCAAAGAGGTGACGCTCAAACAGGCCGAACAGAGCGGCGACGTGAAACTCACCGGTGACGGCGCTAAACTGGATTCAATGCTTGGATATATGGATAAATTTGATTTCTGGTTTAACATTGTGACACCGTAACGGTCACGCAAAAGGGCGGCTCGTCCGCCCTTTCCTGCTTCACGTGTTCGCCAGAAAGGGTAAAAAGCGTTAATGGAAAAAAGAAAAAAACCGACACTTGAACGGGCAACCTGGCCAACGCGCCATGCCATGGTCATGCATGGACTGGCGATGAACCTGCCATGGCTGGCCTTCGTCAATATCAGCTTCGCGGTGATGATTCTGCTGCGACACGTTCTGCTTAAGGCCGGCGATCCCCTTTATCCCCACTCACCGCAGCTGACGAAAATAGTCGATGCCTCCATGCTGGGCATAACCCTCCTCTCAGCTGCGCTGATCCTCATGGCCTGGCGGCGCATCGCCGGTATCAGTGTGGTGTTGTTTATTTGTAGTGCCATCTGGTCGGTCTCCTGTTTCTGGTTTATCACCCATCTGCTGCTCCCGCACGTCTGGCCGCTGTGCGTCATTTTATTACTCTCCGGCTTAACGGCGCTCTATTTTTACCCTAAAGGGTTGCTCGCCTTTGTGCTGCCGCTCTGGATCACCCTGCCGATAGCAAGCTGGGTACGAAACGATGGCCTCAACCTTCACTTCATTATTATCTGGACCGTCTTTACGCTGATCCTGATCTGCGGGCGTTTCATCCTGTTGAGCTGGTTTGACGAGGCCTGGCGACGTAACCAGCAAAACCAGCTGCTGATCTCCAGACTGGATGCGCTGGCGCATCAGGATCCATTAACCAAAACTGCTAATCGCCGGAAAATGGAAGTGGTGCTGGAAAACGCGGTAGAGCAGAAAAAAACCTTCTCGGTGATTATGCTGGATATCGATTACTTCAAGCTCTACAACGATACTTATGGCCATCAGGCGGGTGACGAATGCCTCACACGCGTGGCTGAGGTGCTAAAGAAATCGGTGCGAACCCCTGACGATGTGGTGTCACGCTATGGTGGCGAGGAGTTTGTGGTGATCCTGTTTAACTGCCCGGCAAACATCGCGGAAAAGGTTGCCCTGCGTATTCAGGACGGCCTGTGTACGGAAGCCATACCGCACGGCGCCTCTACGGTCAGCGACCATGTAACCGTAAGCATGGGGATTGCGAGCATGGCGGAGGGGCTGGCCGGCACCGAGATCATCGCTCGTGCCGATGCCGCGCTGTACCGGGCAAAAGAGGCCGGGCGGGATCGGTGGTCGCTTTAAATAGAAGCCGGGTGGCGCTGCGCTTACCCGGCCTACGGGATCTCAGGAATATGTTGGATTTGTAGGCCGGGTAAGGCGTAGCCGCCACCCGGCTTGTTTTTTAATAGCGCACGCACACCGACTTGGTTTCACACCAGCCGTCCAGCCAGTCCGGGCCAAAGTCACGTCCGGTACCGGACTGTTTCATGCCGCCGAATGGCAGGTTGGCGTCGATCAGCGTATGGCTGTTCACCCACACGGTGCCCGCCTGCAGCCTGTCAGTATATTCCAGCGCCTTGCTGATATTCTGCGTCCAGACGCTGGCCGTCAGGCCATATTCGGTGTCGTTGGCCAGTTGCAGCGCCTCTTCTGCATCGGATACGCGCACCAGATTGACCACCGGGCCAAACACCTCTTCGCGGGTTAGCCGCAGCGCGGCATCCGGGTTCACCACCAGCGTCGGCGATACGTAATACCCTTTGCCATCCGGGCCGCGGTTGCCGGTGATCAGCTCTGCGTTGCGTGCTGTCGCCTCATCCAGGAAGGTCTGCACCTTGTCGCAGTGCGCACGCGACACCAGCGGGTTAATAAATGCCTCAGGCGACATGCCCGGGCCGACGCTCAGGGATTTCACCGCTTGCTCAAACCCGCTCACCAGCGTGTCGAACAGCGGCGCTTCAATGTAGATACGCGAGCTTGCCGCGCAGACCTGCCCCTGATTCAGGAAGCTGCCGGTCATCAGGCCTTCGATCACCCACGCCGGGTCCGCATCTTTCAACACGATTGCCGGGTTTTTGCCGCCCAGCTCCAGGGTAACGCCCGTCAACGTATCCGCCGCCGCGCGCGCAATCTGTTTTCCCGTCGCGGTCGAGCCGGTGAAACTCACTTTCGCAATATGCGGATGCGAGGTTAACGCGGCGCCACATACCGCACCGTTCCCGGTCACCACGTTGAACACGCCATCCGGAATACCCGCCTCACTCGCTAACTCCGCAACGCGCAGCAAGGTGAGCGGCGTGGTCTCTGAAGGTTTAATCACGATGGAACAGCCCGCCGCCAGCGCAGGCATCACTTTCCACATGCCAATCATCAGCGGGAAGTTCCACGGCACAATCCCGGCCACGACGCCAACCGGCTCTTTGCGCGTCCACGCCTGATAGCGCGCGCCCTGAGGCAATGGAATGGAGAGATCGAGGGTTTTCCCTGCAATCTTGGTGGTCAGCCCGGCGGTGTAGCGCATCCAGTTCAGGGTACAGCCCACCTCGAAGGCGCGGGAAATGTTGATCGACTTCCCCTGCTCCAGCGTTTCCAGCTGCGCCAGCTCCTCGCTGTGCTGTTCGACCAGATCGGCAAAACGCAGCAAGATGCGTTCACGCTCTGCCGGAAGTTTTCCTGCCCAGCTGCGGGCGACAAAGGCCCGCCAGCCGGACATCACCGCACGATCCACATCATCGACGCTGGCATCCGCGGTTGAGGCAATCACCTCTCCCGTCGCCGGGTTGTAGACGTTCAGGCGCTTTTCGCTATCGGACGCAACCTGACGCCCTTCAATCCACAAGCCGTGGTGGCGATCCATAAAACGCTGGACCTCGGGCAGGACGGCTACCTGTGATTCAGACATAGGGTACTCCTTCGTTATTCTTCGTAGGGTGTTAATGCAGTCTACGAGGCGTTTCGCATTCCCGCTTTTGTCTGTGTGACATTCGCTTTGCCACCTGTGACAGGCTCCGCAAAACATGATAATTACCGCTTATAACGCTGTTACCAGTGAGTGTTCTTTCCTATAGTCAGCCTCATGGCTCTGACAAATTGCAACACAAATGCAACAATGCAAAAACATTGACGGTGCGGCGAGATAAACGATGGCATGTGCGAGCGAACAGGAAAAGTATCAGCAGTGGCTGGCGCAAATTAACCAAGTTTGCGGACGGTTTGACGCTCGCCCGTTAGAGGGCACATTCATTGGCGAACTGGAAACCAGCTACGCAAGAAGCCTGAAGCTCAGCACCGTGACCGCAGGCAACGTCAACCTGTTCCGTACCCGCCGGGAAATAAAAAACAGTAACGATGCCTGGTTCTACGCCGTGTTTCAGCTTGAAGGCGGTGCAGAGATTGAACAGGATGAACGACGTTCCATTCTCAATACCGGCGACATAACGCTCATCGACGCGTCGCGCCCCTGCTCCATCTCCTGGCAAGATAAATCCCGCCAGATTTCACTCCTCGTGCCGCGTCAAATCATTGAGCAGCAGTGTCGTTTTCAGGAGGTGAGCTGCGCGCTGACGCTTTCACGTAGCCTGCCGACCGTACAGCTGAGCCATCGCCTGTTGCAGGAGAGTATGGGAAATGCGGAGCTGAGCGATAGAGAGAGCGAAGCGGCGCTGGAAGCGATGGTCTGCCTGCTCCGCCCGGCCTTTCAGCAACGTGACGTCGTCCAGCCGCGAAAGGAACGCCAGTTCCAGCACGTCCTCTCGCTGATTGACGATCATATTCAGTCTGATGCCCTGCGACCGGAGTGGATTGCTACAGAGAGCGGAATGTCGGTACGTAGCCTGTACCGCATGTTTGCCGATAAAGGGCTGGTCGTGGCGCAGTACATCAAAAACCGCCGCCTGGACCTTTGCGCGCAGGTGTTGCGCTCCGCCAGCGACGATGAAAAGCTGGCGGGGATCGGCTACAGCTGGGGCTTTGCCGATCACAGCCATTTTTCGACGGCGTTTAAGCAGCGTTTTGGCGTGTCTCCGGGAGAGTATCGCAAGCGCTTCCGCTGATCACTTCTTCAGCCATTTACCGTTTATACCCTTCACATATTCCCCTGGCTGCGCGCGGGCAACCAGCTTTTGCCCCGCCATTTTTGCCACTTCATCTACAGGTAAGTTATTGCTGTCGGCCAGCTTCTGATAGCTTTCCGTGCGCGCCGCGTTAATGCGGCTAACCAGCGCCAGCGTTTCGGCATCGTGTGTGATCGGCGCGATATAGCCGCTCAGGGTCTCCCCCACACGCCCCTGCTCACGGGCGTCATTCAGGGTAAGCGTTGCCGCCTGCACGTGCATTCCCAGCGCCAGTAAAATGAGAGCTAACGTTCGTTTCATGGCGTCCTCAGAACAGATCGCTGCGCGATTTCAGCAGGGTTTCAACATCTTTATCGACCTTAATATGGATCTCGTGTTCGATTTTGACGTTCATGTTGATGGTAATCGGCTCCTTTGGCGCAGCGACTTCAATGCGCGGCGTACAGCCTGTCATCAGCGCGGCAATGGTGAGCACACCAGCCATCTTTTTCATTGTTGTTCCTCACTTTCCTTGCCCGTCGAACTGCGGAGACCCGGTATCGCCGCATGTTGCTCAAACCATGTTTGCAGGTTGTCCCCAAAGCGCAGGCTGCGCCAGAGGGTAAATACGTTCTCTTCGTGGGTGTAATTCAGGTTAACGGAGCTGCTTTTGCCATCAACGCGGCTGGTGCCTTTAATGGTCGCCTTCAGCGTTAATACACCCAGATTATCTACATTGAGTTTTGTCCACGATTGGGAAATTTCCATATAGCGTAACCAGTTAATCGCCGCCCCTGCGACCATATTGTCTTTCACAATGGCATCAGCCGTGTCTTTGTCGAGACGCAGCGTCATCGGCCCCGGATTGGTCAGCCAGCCATCTTTGATGATCCATTTTTCATTGTCCAGCCAGAACGGTAGCGCGCCGCTGACCGGCCCGGACATCGCAAACTGTTTCGGATTGACGGCGCTTACCAGCTCGCTGGACGAGATATTGTCCACGCGAAGCAGTGCCGGATCGTGCTGCGGCATCCTCAACTGCTGCATGGTGATTTTCCCGCCCAACACCTCAACCTTGACGTTGGTGAGCAACAGCGGGTTCTCCTCGCTCCAGGGGTAGTCCCCCTGCAAATCCGCCGTGATATTCCTCGCCGTGACCAGGTTTTGCACCTCGCCAATACGCAATGTGACCGGCCCGCGCGTACCCAGCGACCATGTGCCTTCGCTGAAACGGAACGGCAGGACAAAGTCGATACCGTTAATCTGGTTATCCGGCATCCAGACGCTGCCGGATTTCAGCACCCCGTGTCCGCCCGCCTCAAAGCCCTGACCGGCCGCAGCCGAGAAAGCAACCTGGGCATACAGTTCGCCATCGTGCAGCGTCATTTTCCAGTCTGGTGGGATCAGCGGCTGGAACACGGTGAGCGACTGTTTCGGCCACCAGGCCTGACCACGAAGACGTTCGCCGTCCCAGCGTCCATTGACCTGTACCGGACCAATTTTGTCGGCGTGGAGGTCGCCCTTAAACTGAAAGAGTGTCGGATCGGTGCCATCAACGCTGAAGCTCAGTACCGAAGGCGGCAGTACGCTTCCGCCGGAGAACGTCGTTTGTCCGGCATTCAGCGCCAGAGCGCCGCTAAAGGAGGGTTTGGCCGGATCGCGGTTCCAGCGAACGGGGGTTTCCAGTACCAGGCGCGGCTCGCCTACCGTCATGGTGCCGTACTGGAGTTTGTCAAATCCGGTCGAGAGTTCGGTTAACTCAATAAGCGCGTCGCGCCACTCGCCTTTACCGGCGACATCCCAGCGCGCGTGCATGGGCGTAAAGCTCCCTTTTCCCCAGTAGCGCCACTGCCACAGGCCATTATCTGGTAAAAAGTCGTTGGCCTGACCGTCCAGGTGCAGTTCAAAATCGCCCATTTCATTTTCATGCGCGCGCAGAATGGCCTGAAGTCGGCCATCTACGCCTTTTTGCGTGAGCTTCACGCCCGCCAGCGGCCAGCGGATTTCATCAATATCCAGCGAATCGATAATGCGACCGCGCGAACGCAGCAGCGCGCCAGGTTCAAAGGAAAGCTGCGGATCGTTGAGGCTTCCGGTCAGTTTGGCCGGGAGTTTGGCGTAGAGAATAAGATCGTTTTGTTTCGCCTCGCCGCTCAAGTACAGCGGCATATCGCTGTTTTCCATGCTAAGCGAACCCGGCCCGATATTCAGGACCGCATTACCTTTGCCCGCATCGCCCTGCGTGAGCACATTCAGTCGCCCGGAAACGGTGGCTTTTTCCAGCCCCTGCTGCCAGTTATCAATACGCAGGCCAACACGCCCGCTCAGCGGCAGGCCGGGCAGCGCCCAGTTCCAGCGTCCGTCGCTGATATTCAGCTGTTCGGCGGTAATCTGCCACGGCAGGTCGAGCAGCGGATCGGGATTGTCCCGTGCCATCACCACCAGTTGCCCCTGATTGTCTTCCCAGTCCAGATCGGCATCGACCAGAGAGGTCAACTGTGGCACGTTAAAGGTGGCAACGGCGTGCCCTTTTACCGGCACGCCGTCCGGCACCAGCGGCAGGGTAAATTTCCCGACCAGTTTGACAGGCTGTGCCTGGTCTGGAAGGCGAATATCAAACTGACTGACAGAGAGAGTTTGTCCCCGTAGCTGGCCTTTAATGCTGACCTGTTCGCCTTTATAGGTAATTTCCTGACTGGCGGGAGTGAGTGACGCATGAAGTTCGCCCTCCCACTGCTGCCAGGGGGCAAGAGAAAGACGATGCACCGTCAGCCAGGTATTCGGTAACACAGCCTGCCACTGGGCCAGCGTTTTGGGTGCTACCGTCGACGGCGCAGATTGAGGGAGTTTGCTGAGGCAGACGGAGTTAAGTTCAAGGGTGCCTACATCAAGTTTCCAGCGGCTTGGGTGTGACAATGTCACGTTATCGATACGCGCAATTTCACACTCATCCACCAGATAACGAAGATCGGGGATCACCAGCGCGTGACGGGTGAGTTTTGGGCTTTCCTCGAAAGCGATACGCGTTCCGACGGGGAGCCAGATCCCGGCGAGCGTTGGCACCCACTGGGCGAGCGTCATCAGCAGCGTCAGCGGCACCAAAATCAACAGCAGTAAAAGCGCAATCGCGGCTTTGTATTTACCCTTCATGGGCAGTTAATATCCTGATTTAGCGAAAGAATTAAGCCGACATTGCCGATCATTGTCGCATGTTTGGCAGTTAAGTTGAAGTTAATGCCAAGTTAAGAATAGATGCTGTAATAGTAAGCGGTAATTTTTTTGCTATGCGTAATCTAAAGAATATATCTTCGGTTCAATTGGTTACGCATAAGTACAAGAATAATCACAGAGCAGAGTTGTGAAATTAATACCTGTTCCTTGGCATTGCCAGCAGGTAAAGCATGGCGAATATGAATGACCCCCAATACACTGAGTCGTACCGCCAGGGATCAAAATCAATATGTAAAAAACCGCTAACAAACTCATAGCCGTTGGCAAAAACGTTAATTTGAATGGCTGCAATAGCTATCACAAACAGCGTATAGGCTATGAAAAGAGGATATTTACGAAGCCTGTTGACCTTGAGTTTCCCGAGGTACAAAAAGAAAAAAATGGCAATAGATACAATAAAATAGCATACAGCAGGTAGAATCGGTGGGGTTAATGACAACTCGAACTGTTCCGACATAATTAATTCTCTTTAGCTATTTGGTACATCTGCCAACCTGTGACGCTTCCACTGGTTAAATCCAGAGCCATCGCTGTTTTAGAAGCCTCTTGCCATCCTCTGATATAATCAGATTCGATGTTGCGAAACAGACTCCAGGATTTTTCTCTGGGAGCCAGTACTCTTCTGCCCGCGCCATAGGCAGATAAAGAGATATCAACTACACCATAGACAATATCAGCTTCATTATTCCCATATCCGAGCTTCGCTGCTGCGTACCGATAAGCATCTCTTAGTGTGCCAGACCGATCTTCACGATAGAGAAGATAGTATCCATTTTCATACATGTTGTTTAGCCCATGAGTAATCATAGGTGCACCATACGCAGCACAGGCAAGACCCAGCGAACCGACGCATAAACTAGCGCCCCCATATACTTGCGCCCCACCGGCAACGAAACCGATCTGTTTAAGCGCTATAGTTGTCGTTGTTGTCCGATTTTTTTCAACAACAATGAATAATTTAGCCTTATTGAATGTGAGTAAATCATCCTGTTCCTTAAGATGATGTATCTGTTCATCAAGAAATTGGATCCCGCCTGACCATGTCAAGCAATGCGATTCGATCTCCCTTCTCAGATGAGCAACAAGTTGTTGAGTTTCAAAAAACATGCCAGAGGTACCATAAAGCAAATGCTTTGTGGCAATTCGCTGCGCAAGATTTTCAATCTCTGAGGCTTTCTCCTCGAAATGACTTTTTTCCCGATTATGGTTGTACATTCGGTCTCCCTGTCATTTTAAAACGATAGCAATAATACTACCTTCGATGTTAAGACATTCAAAGAGCTACGTCATTTGAACAGCTAAAGGTAGCCATATTTTCAGGTGTTGGTAAACCACTTACCGAAACATAAGCACTTGTTGTGACTTTTGCTTCCCCCATAGCACCCCTAGAATAAAACGAGCAGATATCTCTGTTGTGCAACTCCTCCTTAAGAAATCAGTGGATATGAATATCATGGAGTTAGGGTGTACATATGCTCTAGAATAATTGATAGAACTTATTGAATTCAATAATATTTTAGAAATTGTAAGATTATTTTAATCATGCTAACGTGAATGCAAAATCACTGGAGAAAGTCTTATGAAACTCGCGGTATATAGCACAAAGCAGTACGACAAAAAGTATCTGCAACATGTTAACGAGGCTTACGGGTTTGAGCTTGAATTTTTCGACTTTCTGCTGTCCGAAAAAACCGCCAAAACGGCGCACGGCTGTGAAGGCGTCTGCATTTTTGTGAACGATGATGGCAGTCGTCCGGTGCTGGAAGAGCTGAAAAAGCATGGGGTGAAGTATATCGCCCTGCGCTGTGCAGGCTTCAATAACGTGGACCTCGACGCGGCGAAGGAACTGGGTCTGAGAGTGGTACGCGTTCCGGCATACTCCCCGGAAGCGGTCGCGGAACATGCCATCGGCATGATGATGTCCCTGAACCGACGTATTCACCGCGCTTATCAGCGCACCCGTGATGCCAACTTCTCGCTGGAAGGCCTGACGGGCTTTACCATGTACGGTAAAACCGCTGGCGTTATCGGCACCGGCAAAATTGGCGTCGCTGCCCTGAGGATCCTGAAAGGCTTTGGTATGCGCCTGCTGGCGTTTGATCCGTACCCAAGCGCAGCCGCGCTGGATCTGGGCGTGGAGTATGTTGATCTGCCGACGCTGTTCTCCCAGTCTGACGTGATCTCCCTGCACTGCCCGCTGACGCCGGAAAACTACCACCTGCTTAACCAGGCGGCGTTTGACCAGATGAAAGATGGCGTGATGATCATCAACACCAGCCGCGGCGGACTGGTTGACTCTCAGGCTGCTATCGAAGCGCTGAAGACCCAGAAAATTGGCGCGCTGGGCATGGACGTGTATGAGAACGAACGCGACCTGTTCTTTGAAGACAAGTCCAACGACGTGATTCAGGACGACGTGTTCCGCCGCCTGTCTGCCTGTCATAACGTGCTGTTTACCGGACACCAGGCGTTTCTGACTGCCGAAGCGTTGATCAGTATTTCAGAAACCACGCTGGGTAACCTGCAGCAGCTGGAAAAAGGTGAAGCCTGCCCTAACGAGCTGGCTTAAGCATTTCGCCGGGTGGGGCTATGCCTCACCCGGCGCAGGTATTTCCCAGGTCCGGTGAGCACATCGCCACCAGAGCAGGACGGCAATAAGGGCAATCGCGCTCAGTACACTGAATGCCGTCGCAAACGAGTAATGACCGGCGATCGTCCCGGTTAACGCCGGGCTCATGGATGCCCCAACCCCCTGCATCAGCATCACCACACTCTGCCCGGCATTGACGTGCCCGCTCCCGCGCAGAAGCACCACAATAAACGACGGTACCACGACGCCCAGGATTCCGGCAGCCAGACCGTCGAGGATTTGTACCGGGATCATCATCAAAGGCGCGTCCGTAGACGCCGCCAGCGCAGCGCGCACCGGCATGACCAGCAGCGCCAGCATAATTAAGCGCCAGTAGCCGTAGCGTTCAACCCGGCCTGCGACCCAAAGTGCGACGGGGATCATCACGGCCTGAGAGATGATGACGGTACCTGCGGCATACAAACCGGGGTTGATCGAGGCGGGTGCGGCAGCAACCCTCATGCTCAGCATCGGCAAAAGCGCAGCGTTCGCAAGGTGGAACAGCAGTAGCGTCAGTCCGGTCACAAATAGCGCGCGGTTTTTAATCAGCACCGCAAAACCGGGCACTGGCAGGTTCGCTGAAGAGGAGAGTCCACGCGCCGCGTCGTTGTCGATGTCTCCGTTGCGGATGGCAAGCAGCGCGCAGAGCGTGAGCAGCGTCGTACAGGTCATCAGCAGGAAAATCCCCCCGACGCCCCAGTACCAGGCAATTCCGCCTGCTATCAGTGCGGTCATGAAATTACCCGCGTGATTAAACGCCTCGTTTTTGCCCATCTGCGCGCTGAACCCGCCCTGACCGGTCAGGCCCAGCGTAATCCCGGCAATCAGCGGCCCCACAAACGCCGCGCAGATGCCGGTGACCATTTGCGAAGCGGCGACAACGCCAGTTTGCTGGCTAAACCAGATCAGCAACGTGCTCAAGGTGATCAAGATGCAGACCAGTGCCAGCACAGAGCGTTTGTTCCGGGAGGTATCGGTGATAAACCCAGCCGGAAGCGTGGCCAGTAATCCAGCCAGCCCACCGGCCGTCATCAGGATGCCGATACCATCGGGGGTCCAGTGGCGTTCAGTCAGAAAGATGCCGAGAAAGGGACCGAGACCATCACGGACATCGGCAATGAAAAAACTTGTCAGGCATAACGCCCGCAGCGAACGAAGAGACATACTTCCTGCCTTTGCATGTTATCGCCTGTAGTGAACAGAATGCAGTATACGGGATAGCGTTGAAAATCAGATGACGGCTCAAAAAAAACGTTTTTCCTGAACTTAAACGATTCATAAAGAACGCTGCTTTTTCGCTTTACTCACTATAAAGCGTGATTATACTGGCAAGAAATTTTACAGGAGCCCTTCGTTGGAAAGTCATTTTATAGTGAATACGAAGGTAAGCTAACGCGATATTTTCGCTGCTTACCCTCACGGTGGGCAGCAATCCCCTTTCAGCGATTGCATCCCGACACAATACGTACCGCTTAATTTGTGGGTAATCGCGATGTTTATGTTTAATAACACCCTCTTCCCGCCACCTTCGTCCTGACAGACATAGCGTTTAACGGTGTCACTGTGCTTTACGCCGCACTGATGCTTCTTATTTGAAATATGTTAACAGGCGACAAGCTTATGTTCCCTTATATCTCTCATCTGCTCGCAGCGATGCTGCTGGGCGCGATTATTGGCGCGGAAAGACAATGGCGTCAGCGAATGGCCGGGCTTAGAACCAATGCTCTGGTTGCCACCGGCGCTGCGGTGTTTATTTTGAGTTCCGTATCCACCTCGCCCGATAGCCCAGGACGCATCGCGGCGCAGATTGTTTCCGGAATAGGATTTCTTGGGGCTGGCGTGATCATGCGTGAAGGAATGAATATTCGTGGGTTAAATACCGCCGCAACGCTGTGGTGCTCTGCCGGTATAGGCGTATTATGCGGATTAGGCCAGTTCTGGAACGCCGCCATGGCCAGCTTAATTATTCTGTGCGCCAACATATTGCTTCGCGAAGCCGCTCAGCGCATTAATCAGCTTCCTGCGGTTCATGAGGGTGAGAAATGCTACATCCTGAAAATCACCTGCAGTGATGAACATGGTGACGTCGTACGGCAGCGCGTGGTAAATATGGCAAAAGAGTTGACGTTAGGCCTGAAAGCGATTTCTTCAGCTACGACGGAAATAACAGGAACCACGGAAATACGGGCCGAAGTCATGACCCGCGAGGAATATCGAAAATTACTCGATTTGATTATGGGCAACATTGGTGGGAATAAAATTATCGCCTCCGTAAGCTGCCAGGCTATATAAAAAAACCGGGCATCGCGCCCGGTTCTATATTCAGCAAAATTCACGCTACTCGTTTAACCCGCGATTTTCCAGCATAGGCTCAATCTTCGGATCGTGCCCACGCCAGTTACGGTACAGTTCAGCTAAATCCGTACTGTTACCACGGGACAAAATCGCCTCGCGGAATTTCTGTCCATTTTCGCGAGTCAAACCACCCTGCTCGACAAACCACTGATAGCCGTCGTCGGCCAGCATCTGCGTCCACAGGTAGGCGTAATACCCTGCCGCGTAGCCCCCGCCAAAAATATGGGCAAAATAGCTGCTGCGATAGCGCGGTGGCACGGCGGGCAGATCCAGCCCCTCTTTTTTCAACGCTGCCGCTTCAAAATCTTCTACGCTCGAAACGGCTGCACCGATGCCGTGCCAGTTCATATCCAGCAGCGCGGCCCCCAGCAGTTCCGTCATGTCATAGCCCTTGTTGAAATGCGTCGCGTTGAGCATGCTTTCCCGCAGCGCGTCCGGCATCGGTTCGCCGGTTTCGTAATGGCGGGCGTAGTGGGTAAATACCTGCGGATGGCTGGCCCAGTGCTCGTTGATTTGCGACGGGAATTCAACGAAGTCACGCGGGGTATTGGTACCGGACAGCGTGGCGAAACGCTGGCTGGCAAACAGTCCGTGCAGCGTATGGCCAAACTCGTGGAAGAGGGTTATCACGTCGTCCCAGGAAAGAAGCGCAACGCCGCCGTTAGCCGGCTTTTGGTAGTTACAGACGTTGTAGATCACCGGACGGGCGGCAAACTCGAAAGATTGCTCGACGAAATTCCCCATCCACGCCCCGCCCTGCTTGGAATCGCGAGCAAAGAAGTCGCCGTAAAACAGCGCCATACCTTCACCCGTGTGGTCGAAAATCTCCCATACGCGGACGTCCGGGTGATAAACCGGAATATCGAAGCGCTCGACGAAGCGGATGCCAAACAGCTGGCTTGCCGCCCAAAATACGCCATCCTGCAGCACGGTGTTGAGCGCGAAATAGGGCCGGATTTGCGACTCATCGAGGGCATATTTTGCCTGGCGCACGCGCTCCGCGTAAAAAGCCCAGTCCCAGGCCTGCACGGTGAAACCATCCTGCTCGTCATTAATGACCTTCTGAATATCGGCCTGCTCGCGTTCCGCACGCGCACGGGCGGCCGGCACAATGCCGCGCATAAATTCCAGCGCGGCCTCCGGGGATTTCGCCATCTGGTCGGCGGTACTCCAGCTGGCGTAATCGTCAAATCCGAGCAGCCGGGCCTGCCGCGCACGCAGCGCCGTGAGGCGAAGGATCAGCTCGCGAGTGTCGTTTTCATCCCCTTTCTGGGTACGCGTCCAGCCTGCGTTGAACAGGTTTTCGCGCGTCTGACGATTACGCAGCGCTGAAAGCGCGGGCTGCTGGGTGGTGTTCAGGAGCGGGATCAGCCAGCGATCCTTTAGCCCTCGATCCGCGGCAGCCTGCGCAGCATCAGCGATCTCAGCGGCGCTCAGCCCATCAAGCTGGTGCGCATAATCCACCACCAGCCCGCCCGTCTTATCGGCAGCCAGCAGACGCTGATTAAACTGGCTGGTCAGGGAGGCCGCCTCGGTATTCAGCGCCTTCAGCTCGGCCTTTTCCGTTTCATTCAGACGCGCACCGGCCAAAATAAACCGCTGGAATGTCTCCTCGACCAGCCGACGAGATTCAGCGTCCAGCGCAGCACGATCCTGCCAGACGCTCTCCACGCGGGCGAAAAGGGTGTCATTCAGCCAGATATCGTTCGCCAGCGCGGCAAGTTCGGTAGAGAACTGCTCCTCCAGCTCCTGCAGGTACGCATTGGTGTGCGCGGAGGCCATGGCGAAGAATACGCTGTTTACGCGGGAAAGCATGGCGCCGCTTTTCTCCAGCGCCAGCACGGTGTTGGTGAAGTCTGGCGCAACGGCCTGAGCGACAATGGCAGCAATGTCCGCCCGCTTCTGGCGAAGCGCTTCATCGAAGACCGGGCGATAGTGGCTATCGTTAATCTCATCAAAACGCGGCGCCTGATAAGGCAACAGGCTAATGTCAAAAAAAGGGTTATTGGCCGACATCTTTCACTCCTGAGAACGGTATATCTCCCCAGAGTAGGACAGGCAGCCCTGGCCTGCAATGGCGTCATACAAATGTTGCCTTAACGGCGTGCCTGAGAGCGTGCTATGTTAATACAACACAAAAAGCGTTGAGGAACAGTGAGATGATTATTTTAGTTACCGGGGCGACAGCGGGTTTTGGTGAAAGCATCACGCGTCGCTTCGTCGCCAACGGACACAAGGTGATTGCGACCGGTCGCCGTCAGGAGCGCCTGCAGGAGCTGAAAGATGAGTTAGGTGACAGCATCCTGACCGCGCAGCTGGACGTGCGTAACCGCGCGGCTATTGAAGAGATGATTGCTAATCTGCCAGCAGAATGGCGCGCCATCGACGTGCTGGTTAACAATGCCGGTCTGGCGCTGGGCATGGAGCCCGCCCACAAAGCCAGCGTTGAAGACTGGGAAAACATGATCGACACCAACAACAAAGGGCTGGTGTATATGACCCGCGCCGTGCTGCCGGGTATGGTCGAGCGCAACCGCGGTCACATCATCAACATCGGCTCGACTGCCGGGAGCTGGCCTTACGCGGGCGGCAACGTCTATGGCGCGACGAAAGCGTTTGTGCGTCAGTTCAGCCTTAACCTGCGCACCGACCTGCACGGCACCGCCATTCGCGTCACCGATATCGAGCCAGGCCTGGTGGGTGGGACCGAGTTCTCGAACGTGCGTTTTAAAGGCGATGACGTGAAAGCGGACAAAACCTACGAAAACGCCAATGCCCTGACGCCAGAAGACATCACTGAAACAGTCTGGTGGGTGGCGACGCTGCCAAAACACGTCAACATCAACACCGTTGAGATGATGCCAGTCAGCCAGAGCTTTGCCGGACTTAGCGTCCATAGAGGCTAATTAGGCCCTTCCCGGCCTGCGGGCCGGGTATGTGATGGCAGGCAAAAGAATGGTAGTATGTTCAGGTTAACTCTCTGAGAAATCGCAACCCATGGCCGCTGAATCACAACTCAATCCTACCCAGCCCGTTAACCAGCAAATCTATCGTATTTTACGACGCGATATCGTCCACTGCCTGATCCCGCCGGGAACGCCGCTCTCTGAAAAAGAGGTCTCGGTGCGTTTTGACGTGTCCCGTCAGCCGGTGCGTGAGGCGTTTATCAAACTTGCTGAAAATGGCCTGATTCAGATCCGCCCCCAGCGAGGCAGCTATGTAAATAAGATTTCCCTTTCGCAAGTCCGTAATGGCTGTTTCGTCCGCCAGGCCATTGAATGCGCAGTTGCACGTCGCGCCGCAGCGCTTATCGATAACAACCAGTGTTACCTGCTGGAGCAAAACCTGCATCAGCAGCGGATTGCGATTGACCGTAAGCAGCTCAACGACTTCTTCCAGCTTGATGACGAATTCCACCAGAAACTGGCGCAAATTGCGGATTGTCAGCTGGCGTGGGATACCATCGAAAACATCAAAGCCACCATCGACCGCGTGCGCTACATGAGCCTTGACCATGTTTCCCCGCCGGAAATGCTGCTCCGCCAACACCATGATATTTTCAGCGCGCTGGAAAAACGCGACGCGGACGGCGTGGAAAACGCGATGACGCTGCATCTGCAGGAAATTAGCGAATCGGTCCAGCTAATCCGCCAGGAAAATAGCGAGTGGTTTAGCGAAGAATAATATTCGCCGCCACCTTTCGGGTGCGGCGATGTGATTAGCGAACGACTAATACCGGAATCGTGGCGTAGCGCAGAATAGATTCCGCGTTTGACCCCAGCAGATGGGTGGTGATGCTCGGGTTTTTCGATCCGATGACAATAACGTCATACTCCCCTTCTTTGCTGAGCTTGATAATTTCATCACGCACGTTGCCAAAGCATACTTTGCAGTGAATATCATTCGGCGAAATATCGAAGAGCCGCTTTAACGCCGTCATTTTTTTCTCAGACTCCGCGGTCATATACTCTTCAAACTTCTTTATGTCCGCGTTGAATCCGCGCAGCAGCGAGCGGCTGCTGTTAGGCAGAATGTTGACCAGGGTAATCGACGCGCCTTCGGCTTTTGCCAGATTGGCCGCGTGGCGTACCGCTTTATCGCTCAAGTCCATTTCAAACACGTCTACAGGCATCAATATTTTCTTGTACATAAGCCTGACTCCTTATTCCGATGAGAGGATTATTTCCTGACTCAAGAGTGCCATTGGCAATATAAACAAACCCTCAACGCTTGCAGGGTGAAATTATCCATTTAGGAAAATAATTGTCGGCTTTGTAAATTACCGTCCGGAACCGTCAGCGGGCTGCACTGGGGATGAAAAAAGTGTGACTTTGATCAAAAGCAAATAATTTATGCGGCGAGAGGCGTATTAATAATGCCCGTGAACGGCAGAAGGTAAAAATAGTGCCGTAGCGAAGAGTAAGAGAGGAGAAAATACCATGATGACATACGACCGTAACCGTAACGCCATAACCACCGGCAGCCGGGTCATGATTAGCGGCACCGGCCGCACCGGCGTGATTAAAGCGATTCACAGTGAGGGGCTGGACGCCGCGCAGGTGCGCCGCAGCAAAACGGTTGAAGTGGAAGGAAGTGAAGGTAGGTACGAACCGATCGAACTGATTCGTCTGGGAATGCACTAAGCGTGCAGGTTCATGCCGCCGCCAGCGGCGGCATGAAATAAATTACGGTTGTACCGCGTACTGCGCCACTGTGGCTTTCGCGCCTTTATCCAGCAGCGTTTGATAGGCCTCCATCACCGCATTCACAAACACGGCATCCTGCGGCAGTTCGTTTCCAAAAATGGCTTCAATGCCCAACAGCGCCTTAACGCGACTTTGCCCCTCTGCGCTTCCCTTTACTGCCGCCTGAATCACCGCCAGCTGCGGGTCGCTCACCTCAATGGCATTACCCTGCTCGTCCACACCGCCGACGTAACGCATCCAGCCGGCCACGCCCAGCGCCAGCAGCGGGAAAGGCTTCTGGTGCACCCGGTGCCAGCGCACAGAGTCCAGCATACGCTGCGGCAGCTTCTGGCTGCCGTCCATCGCGATCTGCCAGGTGCGGTGACGCAGTGCCGGGTTGCTGTAGCGCGCAATCAGCAGGTCAGCATAATGGCCTAAATCAACGCCTTTCACTTTCAGCGTGGGAGCCTGCTCTTTTAGCATCAGCGCGTGCGCGGCTACACGGTAGTTTTCATCTTCCATGCAGTCGTTGATGTGCTGATACCCCGCCAGATAGCCGAGATAGGCCAGGAACGAGTGGCTGCCGTTGAGCATACGCAGCTTCATCTCTTCGAACGGGATGACATCTGCAACCAGCTCGGCACCTGCTTTTTCCCACTGCGGACGGCCAGCAACAAAGTTGTCTTCGATAACCCACTGGCGGAACGGCTCGCAGGCCACGCCTGCCGGATCGCGCACGCCGGTCAACTGCTCGATTTTATCCAACGTATCGGCGGTGACTGCAGGCACAATGCGATCCACCATCGTTGACGGGAAGGTGACGTTGGCTTCTATCCAGTCCGCCAGTTCGCCGTCTACGGCGCGCGCGTAGGCGCAGGTTACGTTACGCATGACGTGACCATTCTCCGGCATGTTGTCGCAGGACATTACGCTGAAAGCAGGCAGACCCGCCGCTTTACGACGCGCCAGCGCTTCAACCACGACGCCAGGGGCAGATTTCGGCTGAAGCGGGTTTTCCAGGTCGGCGGCGATTAACGGATGATCGAGCATCAGTTGTCCGGTCGCCGGGGAGTGGCAGTAGCCTTTCTCGGTGATGGTCAGGGAGACAATGGCGACCTGAGGTTCACACATCGCCGCCAGCACGGTTTCCAGCCCATCAACCTGCGCGTGCAGTGCTTTTTTGACCACGCCGACGACGCGCGAAGTCCATGCATCGGCAGACATCTCCGCGACGGTGTAGAGGTTATCCTGCGCATTGAGATCGGCAATTTGCTGTTCGCCACCAATCAGATTCACTTCGCAGTATCCCCAGTCGCTGCCGTGTTCAGCCGCCAGAATATCGGTATAAACTGCCTGATGCGCACGGTGAAATGCGCCAAACCCTAAATGAACAATGCGCGCTTTGAGGCTGCCGCGATCGTACTGAGGCAGCGTCGCTTTCGCCTGTAATAACCGGTTTTCCATGATTGAGACTCGTTAATTAATGAAAGCTGCGATCCGCTGCCGCTCTCCTTGCGAAGCGGCAGCGCCTGCTGACTACACCAACTAGAATGGCAGTTGGGGTAAAAAAATAACTGCCATCAACCATACTGATACTTCAATTTCAGATATTGATTTATATTAACTTTTGTCCATGTGGTGTGACATGATCGAAAAGTTATGTGACAAGTCACTCAGGATATAAACCATTAACGTCGTGACGAGAGTGCGCCATAGCCAACTGATTCGCGCGGGGGCGCTTCCGCCGCATCTTCTGCCGCGCTCAAGTCACGGTCACGCACTTCCGGCATCAGGATTGCCGAGACCAGCCCAATCACGGAATAGGCCACCAGCATGGCGACAATCGGCCACCAGGATCCGGTCATGTTGCAGAAGATCCCCGCCAGTACCGGACCAAAGCCCACCGCCACCAGCCCGCCCGCCTCTTTGGAGATAGCCATGCGGGTAAAGCGATTACGTGAGCCAAACATCTCTGCCATGGTGATGTTTTCCAGCGCAAACAGCCCCAGTACCGAAATGTTATGAATGACGATAATGGAAAGCATGATTGTCCCCGGCGCGTAGCTCTTATCGACGATAATCGACAACATGGGGTAAGCCAAAAGAATGGCGGAGGTGTTAACGATGATGTACGGCAGCCGACGCCCTACCTTGTCAGACAGCCAGCCCAGTAGAGGAATGGTGATGAACCCGAGGACAGAGCTAATCATCAGTGCATCGGTGGGAATTGCCTTATCGAACAGCAGCGTCTGTACCAGATAGCCCGCCAGGAACGTCTGAATCAGACCCGAGTTACCCGCCTGTCCGAAGCGCAGCCCGGTTGCCAGCCAGAAGGATTTGCTTTTGAACATCGCACCCAGGGCGTTTTCCTGGGCAGCCACCGGCGAGACAGTTTCTGCGTCGTTCACTTTCTCAAAGACCGGGCTTTCCTTGAGATTCATACGCAGCCAGATGGCGAAAATCATCACCACGACACTGGCGAGGAAAGGTACGCGCCAGCCCCAGGCGACAAGTTCTTCACGGTCGAGGGCAAAGAACATGACAGCCCAGATGGCCATTGCGCTTAGCGTCCCGCAGTTGGTCCCCATCGCCACCAGCGAGGAGATAATGCCGCGTTTCCCCTTCGGAGCGTATTCCGCGAGCATCGTGCCAGCGCCAGATATCTCCGCGCCAGCGCCCAGCCCCTGAATAATGCGCAGCGTCACCAGCAGGACCGGCGCGAAAATCCCAATCTGCGCGTAGGTCGGCAGCACGCCAATCAGCGTGGTGCAGATCCCCATCATGGTGATGGTAATGAACAGCACCTTTTTACGGCCAATGCTGTCACCCATTCTGCCGAAGATGAAAGCCCCGACGATACGCGCGATATAGCCCGCACCGTAGGTCCCCATCGCCAGAATCAGCGCCATCGCGGCAGACTGTTCCGGGAAGAAGATTTCGTGGAATACCAGGGCGGCACCCAGCGAATAAAGCTGGAAATCCATAAACTCCAGCGCGGTGCCCAGCCAGCCGGAAACGGCAGCTTTCACCAGATCGGAGGTGGTTCGTTGAGGTTGTGCTTGCGTCATAATGGCTATCTCTAAAAGGTAAGATGCGTACCACACAGAGCCTGTCTGCGCAGGCTCTTAACCGCGTGCTTTATTATTGACCGAACGTGAGCAAGACTTTGCAGCACTGCCGCTGGTCTTTTTCAAACAGTTCGATGGCGTCTGTTACGTGGTGATAGTCAAAGGTATGGGTGATCAGTTTTTCCGGGTCGATCAGCCCCTTTTCCAGCCAGTCAATCACGACCGGGAATTTGTTGGCGTTGAGGCGCGAAGAGAAGATCGCCAGTTCTTTGCCGGTGATGCCCTGCTGCACAATCTGGCTCGGCTCGCTGGAGAAGCCCATCAGCACGATGCGCGCCGCCGGGGAGGCCAGGGTAATGGCTTCCTGTAAAATCGATGGATGACAGGCGGCATCAATGATTAACGTCGGTTTGATGCCTCTTTCTTCCAGTACGGCCTGCAGCGACTGCTCGCCGTTGTTAAAGACCCAGTCCGCGCCGCTGCGCTGAGCCATTGCCAGCCGCTCATCAATGCGGTCGACGACGATAACCTGCTTCACCTTATAAACGCCCTTCAGCGCCTGCACGGTGACCAGCCCCATCGGGCCCGCACCGTAAATCAGCGCAATATCCTGTTCGGTGGGTTTCGCCTGCCCCGTCACGTTGGCGGCAATGGTGAAGGGTTCAACCATGACGGCGTGTTTATCCGGGATCGCATCCGGGATCGGCCAGGCATTTTTAGCGGGCACTGCCGCATATTCGCTGAAGCCGCCGTCGCGGTGGACGCCCAGTACCACCAGTGAGGTGCAGACGTTCGGTTTCCCGACGGAACACGGGTAGCAGTGTCCGCAGCTGATCACCGGATCAACCGAGACGCGCTGACCCAGTCGCGCGCTGTCGACGCCTTCGCCCACGGCGTCAATCACGCCGAAGAACTCGTGGCCGATCACGCGCGGATATTTCGCAAACGGATTATGTCCACGGTAGATATGGCTGTCTGAACCGCAAATCCCTGCCAGCATGATTTTGACGCGGACTTCCCCTGCGCCTGGCTCCAGGCGTGGACGCTCTTCAATCACCAGCTGGTTCGGCTGTTGAATCACTACGCTTTTCATCGTTCGTTCCTCGGTTACCAGTTCCACAGCGTGCCGTCTTCAAGACGGGCCACCGGCAGATAGGCCGGGTCATAGGGGTATTTCGCGGCCAGTTTTTCATCAAACTCAATGCCCAGCCCCGGTTTGTCGCCCGGATGCATGTAGCCATTATCAAAGCGCCAGCTGTGGGGGAAGACGTCCAGCATCTGTTCGGAGTAGCCCATGTATTCCTGCACGCCGAAATTCGGCACCCACAGGTCGAAATGCAGCGCGGCGGCGTGACAGATTGGCGACAGATCGGACGGTCCGTGCGAGCCGGTGCGCACCTGGTAGAGCGAGGCGAAGTCTGCAATGCGGCGCATCCCGGTGATCCCGCCCGCGTGAGTGATGGTGGTGCGGATATAGTCGATAAGCTGCTCTTCAATCAGCTGCTTGCAGTCCCAGATGCTGTTGAACACCTCACCCACCGCAATTGGCGTGACGGTATGCTGGCGGATCAGGCGGAAGCATTCCTGATTTTCCGCAGGCGTTGGGTCTTCCATCCAGAACATGCGGAACTCTTCAATGCTCTTGCCGAAGCGCGCCGCTTCGATTGGCGTCAGGCGATGGTGCATGTCGTGCAGGAGATGTTCGTTGAAACCGAATTGACTGCGCACCGCGTCGAACAGCTTTGGTGTGAAATCGAGGTATTTCTCAGTGGACCAGAGCTGCTCTTCTGGCCAGTCGCCTTTGGTGGCAGGTTCGTAGGCAAGGCCTTTCCCTTTGGACATGCCGTAAGTGGTTTTCATGCCCGGCACGCCGCACTGCACGCGGATCGCCTTAAAGCCCATCTCTTTATGACGGGCGTAATCTTCCAGCACGTCGTCAATGGTGTGTCCGGTGGTGTGGCAGTAGACCATTACCCCTTCACGGGATGCGCCGCCCAGCAGCTGATAGAGCGGCATGTTGGCCGCTTTCGCTTTGATATCCCAGAGCGCCATATCAACGGCGGAGATGGCCGACATGGTGACCGGGCCGCGACGCCAGTAAGCCCCTTTATAGAAAAACTGCCAGATGTCCTCGATGCGGTGGGCATCACGGCCAATCAGCTGGGGACAGAGGTGATCTTTCAAATAGGACGCTACAGAGAGTTCGCGTCCGTTCAGGGTGGCGTCGCCAAGACCCACGAGCCCCTCATCAGTGGTGATTTTGAGGGTGACAAAGTTACGCCCTGGGCAGGTGACAAAGACTTCAGCCCCGACAATCTTCATAATCCATTTCCTTACATCGCATGTTGTGATGCAGGAAATTTACGCAATTATGCAACTACCATACAAGTATATTGATCATAATATCAGCGAGCGATCACAAAATCAGAGCGCTCAGGTGCGCCCCCATCCCGCCACGATGATCAGCATCCCGCAGAGCGCAACCAGGGCACCGGCCCAGTCATAGACGCTGAGTTTGACCCCATCCACGACGCGTAGCCACAGCAGCGCAGTACAGACATAGACACCGCCGTACGCGGCGTAGACGCGTCCGCTCGCGGCCGGATGCAGTGTTAACAGCCAGACGAACAGCGCCAGCGCAACAGCCGCGGGGATGAGCAGCAACACGGATGCCCCCTTCTTCAGCCAAAGCCAGGGCAAGAAGCAACCGATGATTTCGCAGAGCGCGGTGGCAAAAAAAAGCAGCGTGGTTTTGAACATAATTCTCTTCTGGTGAGGATTGATTTAACCATCTTACCCGATGATAACCGCGGGTATGACGCTATCTCGCTTTGGTGTAGAATCTGAACAGGGTAACGTGATTATCTGCCCCCCATTAAAAAGGAAACGCTATGACTACATTAAGCAAACGCCTTTGTCTGACCGCCGCGCTGGCGCTGTCAACGCTCGCTTTCACCGCGACGGCGACAGCCGAAACCAGCAAGCTGATTATTGAATCCGGCGATAGCGCACAGAGCCGTCAGAACGCGGCGATGGACAAAGAACAATGGAATGACACTCGCAGCCTTCGTCAGAAGGTCAACACGCGTGCCGAGAAAGAGTGGGACAAAGAAGATGTCGCTTTCGACGCGCGTGATAAGTGCCAGCAAAGTGCCAACGTCAACGCCTACTGGGAGCCAAACACCTTGCGCTGCCTGGATCGCCGCACTGGCCGCACGGTTGCACCCTGATGCCAGCACTGTATGACATTAAGCTTCGCCCGCTGGAGCGTGAAGATCTCCGTTTCGTCCACCAGCTCGACAACAATGCCAGCGTGATGCGCTACTGGTTCGAAGAGCCTTACGAGGCCTTCGTCGAGCTGTCGGATCTTTACGATAAGCACATTCACGATCAGAGCGAACGCCGTTTTGTGGTGGAGTGTGAAGGTGAAAAAGCCGGTCTGGTCGAGCTGGTGGAGATCAACCACGTTCACCGTCGGGCGGAGTTTCAGATCATCATTTCGCCTGAGCACCAGGGGAAAGGTCTTGCCTCACGGGCGGCAAAGCTGGCGATGGATTACGGATTCAACGTCCTGAACCTCTATAAGCTTTATCTCATCGTGGATAAAGAGAACGAGAAAGCGATCCATATCTACCGCAAGCTGGGCTTTATGGTGGAAGGTGAACTGATTCACGAGTTCTTTATCAACGGCGAATACCGAAACACCATCCGTATGTGCATCTTCCAGCACCAGCACCTGGCCGGACACAAGCCGTCAGGCGCCAGCCTGCTGAAACCTACCGCGCAATGAGATTAATGACAAATCCTGTTATAGGCAGTTGAGCGGTCTTTCTTGCCGGGTGGCGCTATGCTTACCCGGCCTACATTGTGCAAAAATATCAATAGATTGCACGTTTCATTGTAGGCCCGTGCAAGCGTAGCGCCGCCGGGCGAAACGCACAAAATGCACGCTGTCAGCGGTCTGACCGCTCAGTAGTAGTCGATGCTGTTCTGAATGGTGTACTTGCGCTCAACGGCGGGCTTAACGCTGTCATCGGTGATCGTCAGATCGCAACTCACCGGGTTATTATGTCTATCGTAGTCGCAGCTCTGCTTCACATTCCCGAGCGGCTTGTCATTCAACAAACTCACGGCCGAGAAGTCCATTCTTTTGCGCAGATCCTTCGACGGTGTCGACTGTACGGATAAGTGCTGGTCCCCAGAAACGGTGGTTTTGCCCAGCGGATAGCCATCCGCATCGTAGCGGTACTTCACTTCCATCTCCTTGCCGTGCGCCGCGACGACGAATCCATTATCGTCGGTCTCCCACGTCACCCCGGCTGAGGGTAATTCCGCCAGCTGACATTTCCCCTGCAGCTTCACCTTCTGCTGTTGGGTTTCGGCATCCAGGTAGTAATTTGCATCCAGCACCAGCGCCACGCCGGTGTTGTTCTCAAGATCGTGCAGTTCCAGCGTATCAAAGCACCCTTCTGTCGACAGGGTACCGGTCACGCGCTTGGACACTTCACCCTTGTCGTTAAACAGGGTCTGGGTAAAGTCTTTCACCGGACCGCGCAGCGGGTCGAAATCGAATTCATTAGAAAAACTCGCCATCTCAGGCGTATACGACAGCGGCGCGGAGTTGTTGTCGCACCCCACCAGTGTTGCTGCCAGTAGCGTTATCGCTGCGTATTTCTTCACATTTATTACCGTTTCAGAGAGATTATTCCCAATCATATTAGCAAATACAGATGTTTACACGAACCCTGCTAAAATTAATCTCTACACAGAGAAAGGAGCTACAGATGAAACGGTTACCCTGGATTACCGCCCTGCTGTTAATGAGTGCTTCAACCGCCGCGCTGGCGGCACCGGATTCCTGCGAGCGCGTGAAAAGCGACATTCAGCAGAAGATCGTCAACAACGGCGTGCCTGAGTCTGGCTTTACGCTGAACATCGTGCCAAACGATCAGGCAGATCAGCCGGATGCGCAGGTGGTTGGGCATTGCGCCAACGACACCTTTAAAATTTTATACACCCGCACAGGAAGTGGCGCTGCCTCTGGGAGCCAGGACAATGCACCGAGTGAACCTCAGTAACTTCCCGCTCAATGTCCATTCATTTGATAAGGATTAACATTTAGTACCTCAAAATAAGTAACACTCACCCCATCATTAGCCCGGTTGTAATCACGGGTAAAAATAATACGTAATCTCAATGTTGGGGTGAGCCATGTCTGAGGTCGATCATCACGGCGGTATTAGCCGCCGAACGCTTGTTAAATCTACAGCGATGGGTTCACTGGCGCTTGCCGCGGGTGGACTCTCATTACCGTTTGGTTTGAAAACTGCCGCTGCTGCAGTGCAAAACGCCGTCCAGCCTGCGGAAGATAAAGTGGTGTGGGGAGCCTGTTCGGTCAACTGCGGAAGCCGCTGCGCACTGCGCCTGCACGTTCGCGACGATGAGGTCTACTGGGTCGAAACGGACAACACCGGCGAGGATATTTACGGTAACCATCAGGTGCGTGCCTGCCTGCGCGGACGTTCTATTCGCCGTCGTATCAATCACCCCGATCGTCTGAACTACCCGATGAAACGCGTGGGCAAACGCGGCGAAGGCAAGTTTGAGCGCATCACATGGGACGAAGCGCTAAACGCCATCACCGCCAGCCTGAAAGACGTGGTCGACAAATACGGCAACGAAGCGGTTTACATTAACTACTCCTCCGGCATTGTCGGCGGCAATATCACCCGCTCCTCCCCTTACGCTTCGCTGGTGGCGCGCCTGATGAACTGCTACGGCGGTTTCCTGAGCCATTACGGCACTTACAGCACGGCGCAAATCGCCTGCGCAATGCCTTACACCTACGGCAGCAACGACGGGAACAGCACCTCTGACATTGAAAACACCAAACTGGTGGTGATGTTCGGCAATAATCCGGCTGAAACGCGCATGAGCGGCGGCGGGATTACCTGGTATCTGGAGCAGGCGCGCGAGCGCTCCAACGCGCGCTTGATCGTCATTGACCCGCGCTATACCGACACCGCCGCCGGACGTGAAGATGAGTGGATCCCTATTCGTCCGGGTACCGATGCCGCTCTGGTTGCGGGCATCGCATGGGTATTGATCGACGAAAACCTGGTGGACCAGCCGTTCCTGGATAAATACTGCGTCGGCTATGACGAAAAAACGCTGCCGGAAGGGGCTCCCGCTAACGGTCACTACAAAGCCTATATTCTCGGCCAGGGTGATGACCACACGGCGAAAACCCCTGAGTGGGCTTCCCGTATTACCGGCATTCCAGCGGATCGCATCGTTAAGCTTGCCCGCGAAATCGGCTCCGCAAAACCGGCGTATATCTGTCAGGGCTGGGGACCACAGCGCCAGGCGAACGGCGAGCTGACGTCTCGCGCCATCGCGATGCTACCCATTCTCACCGGAAACGTGGGGATTAACGGCGGCAACAGCGGCGCGCGTGAGTCAACCTACACCATCACCATTGAACGTATGCCGCTCCCGGACAACCCGGTCAAAACGCAAATCTCCTGCTTCAGCTGGACGGACGCCATCGCCCGCGGGCCGGAGATGACCGCCCTGCGCGACGGCGTGCGCGGTAAGGATAAGCTGGACGTGCCGATTAAGTTCATCTGGAACTACGCGGGCAACACCATTATTAACCAGCACTCTGATATCAATAAAACTCACGAGATCCTGCAGGACGAAAGCAAGTGCGAAATGATTGTCGTCATCGACAACTTCATGACCTCGTCAGCGAAGTACGCCGATATCGTGTTGCCGGACCTGATGACCGTCGAGCAGGAAGACATTATTCCTAATGATTATGCAGGCAACATGGGCTACCTGATTTTCCTCCAGCCCGTGACGGCGCCGAAGTTTGAGCGTAAGCCTATCTACTGGATCATGAGCGAAGTGGCAAAACGCCTCGGGCCGGACATCCACCAGAAATTCACCGAAGGACGCACGCAGGAACAGTGGCTGCAGTTCCTGTATGCCAAAATGCTTGAGAAAGACCCTAAGCTTCCGTCCTATGACGCGCTGAAAAAAATGGGCATTTATAAGCGCAACGATCCGAACGGACACTTTGTGGCCTATAAAAAATTCCGCGAGAACCCGGAGGCCAATCCGCTGAAAACGCCATCGGGCAAGATTGAAATCTACTCCAGCAGGCTGGCGGACATTGCCGCCACCTGGGAGCTGGAAAAGGATGAGACCATCAGCCCCCTTCCCGTCTACGCATCGACCTTTGACGGATGGGATGCCCCCGAGCGCGCGCAGTTCCCGCTGCAGTTGTTTGGCTTCCACTTCAAAGCCCGTACCCACTCGAGCTACGGCAACGTCGACGTGCTGAAAGCGGCCTGCCGCCAGGAGGTCTGGCTTAATCCTGTCGATGCCGAAAAACGCGGCATCAAGAACGGCGATACGGTGCGCGTCTTTAATCGTCGCGGCGAGGTGCGAATTGAAGCGAAAGTGACGCCACGCATCATGCCCGGCGTGAGCGCCATGGGCCAGGGAGCGTGGCACGATGCCAATATGAGTGGCGATCGTATCGACCACGGTTCGTGCATCAACACGCTGACCACGCACCGCCCGTCGCCGTTGGCAAAAGGCAACCCGCAGCACACCAATCTGGTGCAGATCGAGAAGGTGTAGAGGGTGAAACGCGAGACCGCGGGTTATTCTATGGTCAGTATTATCGGTTAACACAGTCGCGCGGACATCTTCCGCGCGAGAAAGGAAGGTTGTAATGAGAGATGTCTCACCACGTGAATCGTTCGCGTTTAGTGCCCGGGTATTGGGCGCACTGTTTTATTTTTCTCCCGACAGCGAGCAGGCTGCGCCGCTGGTGCGGGTGCTTACCGCTGGCGAATGGGTTCAGGACTGGCCCCTGCCATCGGAAATGCTGCAGCCCGTTGCCGATACCTTTGCCTCTTCTTCCGATGAGACGCTGACGGATGCGTGGCAACGGCTGTTTATTGGCCCTTATGCCCTGCCCGCACCGCCGTGGGGTTCCGTCTGGCTTGACCGCGAATCCGTACTGTTTGGCGACTCGACGCTCTCGCTGCGCCAGTGGATGCGTGAGAATAATATCGCTTTTGAGATGCAGCAAAATGAACCGGAAGACCATTTCGGCACCTTGCTGCTGCTGGCGGCGTGGCTGGCCGAGAATGGCCGCGAAGCGGAGTGCGATCGGCTTCTGGCGTGGCACCTGCTGCCGTGGAGCACCCGCTTCCTGTCGGTGTTTGTCGACAACGCCGGGCATCCGTTTTATACCGCGCTGGGTCAGCTCGCGCAGCTGACGCTCGCGGACTGGCGTTCTGCGTTACTTATTCCGGTTGCGGAAAAGACGCTATACCGCTAAGGAAGTGGCTTGCTCGCGGGTGGCGAGCAAGCCTTCTTTTTAGCCCTTACGACCGAAACTATCTTTTTGCTACGATCCGCATTTCCACCAGGGCATTTTCCGGAATGAACTCTGATACACCGATGGCAGACCATGCCGGGTATGGCGCCTTGACATACTCATCCTTCACTTTAGAAAAAACAGCGATATGTTTCTTGAGATCAATATGAAAAGTGGTCATCTCAAGAATGTTTTCATAGCCTAAGCCAGCAGCGTTCAGATACACACCCAGCTTATAAAAGGCATCATGAAACTGTTCTTCCGGCTCCTTGCTTATGGGTTTGTCCCTGCGCGCTGCGGTCACCCCTGAGAGATAGACTGTGCCATCGGCTTCAATGACGGGGGAAAAGTGCCAGTCATCGAAGTAATGCTGGAATGCGTCAGGAACTATCGATTTTTTCATGATGATGTCTCTTTTAACACGTTGATTTATGCTCAGGAAAACGTCCCCACGAAGCATATCTGATAAGCCGGACGCTGAGTCCTGCGCCTATGGCAAGGCATACCGCCATTGTCAGAAGGGAGACGATAAAAGCATGCGTGATAGTGGCTTCACTTTTTCCAGCGTCTAACATGCTGTAAAAAATGCCGCCGATGATGGCAACGCTCAGCGCGGTGCTAATTTGCAGAGTCGAGCTGGTCACGCCGGCGATCGTGCCTGAGAACGCGGGCGCCACGCGGCCTGTCACCATGCGCACCAGCGTCGGCATCGCCAGCCCCTGTCCAAGACCGGTAACAAAAAGCAGTGCCGCGAGCGGCAACATGGCTGGCGGGCGCCCTGTCAGCGTGTGGGCAACCAGCCACGCAAGGCCTGCCAGCCCCACCGTCTCGCAGCCCATCCCGATGGCGCTTAAGTAATTTCCGACAAAACGCCTCAGGTACGGCGTCAGCAACGGTCCGATCAGAAAGCCGATGCCAAAGGGCAAAAAAATCAGTCCCGCCGTCAGGGCGTTTATATGCAACGCATCCTGGAGATAAACAGAAAATAACAGAAAGAAGGCACCAATCGAATAAAACAGCAAAATGACTGTGAGCCCCCGCCCCAGCCCTGGCGCGCGCAGCACGGAAGGATCGAGCAGCGGTGAACCACCGCTCTGGCTAAGATGCCGCTCATAACGCCACAGCAGCCTGGCCAGCAGAGGCACAGCAAGAAATGACAGCCACGTCCACCAGGGCCATCCCGCTTCCCGGCCTTCAATTAACGGCACAATCAGCGCACTCAGCGTGACGGTTGCCAGCAGCATACCGACGGGATCCAGACGCTGTGCAGATTGCGCGCGCGTCTCTTTTAGCAGCGGCAGCCCAAAAAGAATGACCAGCATCGCCACCGGCAGGTTAACCAGAAAAATAACCCGCCATCCCAGATGAAACAGATCCGCTGAAAGCAGGGCTCCGCCCAATACCTGCCCGATAACGGAAGCCAGACCAAACACCGCGCCATAGATACTCAGCGCGAGCGGTTTTTCCGCCTCCGGAAAAATAGCCTGAACGGAAGCCAGCGCCTGGGGAGCCATAATCGCGGCCGTAGCGCCCTGTAATATGCGTCCGGTTATCAGAACCCACGGCGACCAGGCTAAACCGCACAACAGCGATGCCGCAGCAAAACCGATGAGCCCCAGAAAAAACATCTTCCCGCGACCGTAAATATCTCCCAACCGTCCGCCGGTGATTAATGTTACCGAGTAAACGGCAGCATAGGACGAAATGACGAGCTGTTCAGCAGAGGACGTGGCGCTCAGCTCGCCCTGAATTGCAGGCAGTGCCACATTGACAATAAAAAAATCGAGCGGAGGCAAAAATGCGCCAACCAGCAGGATAATAAACATTGCCCAGCGACGGGGCTCGGCTTGCGTGAGGGTATGTGTCGACATAGAACACTCCATAGATAACGGTTCTGTGCCCCGTTAAGAGACATTATTGTGGATTGTGGGCGGCCGCCGCGTGGCTTAGCTCAACGCATGCCGCCAGAGGCCAGAATCACCTCGCCGGTCACCCAGGCCGCATCGTCTGAGGCGAGAAATGAAACAATCGGGGCCACATCCTGCACATGGCCGATGCGGCCAAGCGGCGTCTGGCTTTCATTCCATGTCTGGAAATCCGAGTTCATCGCGCCCGCGCTATGACTCCCTTCCGTTTCGATAAGGCCGGGATTGACCGCGTTGACGCGAATGCCGCGCGGGCCGAGTTCGCGTGAGAGTACGCCGGTAATGGCGTCAATCGCGCCCTTGGTGCCGCTGTAGATGGCGCTCTCAGGAATAAAGACGCGGGTGACGAATGAGCTGATATTGATGATGCTGCTGCCTTTTGTCAGATGCGGCGCAGCCGCCCCAGCCACCAGCAACGGGCCCAGCACGTTGATATCAAACTGCCTGCGAAACAGCGTTTCGGTGCTCTCTTCGATCCTCGCGAAGGCATAAACGCCTGCATTGTTCACCACAATGTCCAGCCGCCCGTAATGGCTTACAGCCGCGTTGATCAGCGCCTCAACCTCGGTCTGGCAGGTGATGTCCGCCGCAACCGCCATGGCCTTTCCACCCGCGGCTTCGATATCGGCAACGACCTTATCCGCATCGCTTCTGCTTGAGGCGTAATTAACAATGACCTTCGCGCCGTCAGCCGCCAGCTGACGAGCAATACCTGCTCCGATACCTTTGGAGCCACCGGTGACGATGGCAACTTTGTCTTTTAATTTGTTCATGTCTTCAGCTTCCTGATTTACCGCCCGTGGCGGTGTGGTTGAGAAGGTCATATTGATATCGACAAAGTTGTTTTAGAACTGCCACTTTTGTATATTCAATGTTCATTTTTGTACGGTGAGAGACTGACATGGAATGGGGTGATGTCCGGGTATTTCTTGCAGTTATGCGTAAGCGCTCTTTCGGCGAAGCGGCCCGAAGCCTTGGTGTGAGCCATCCTACGGTGGGTCGCCGGATAAAGGCGCTTGAGGATGAGGCTCAGCAAGCCCTCTTTCGCCGGACCAAGGAGGGCCTGGTCCTGACCGACGCAGGCGACAGGGTTCTGAAGCTGGCAGAAGCGGTAGAAAACTCCGCGCTGGCGATGGAACGACGCCTGGCAGGAAATCACGACCGTCTTGAAGGCCTCTTACGGATATCGTCAGCAGAGTGGTTTGCGAACTATGTTCTGGCACCTGTCCTGAGCGAGCTGACGCGTCGTCATCCGGCGATTGTCCCTGAACTTATCGCGAGCTACCGCTTACTCAATCTGTCGCGACGTGATGCCGACATTGCGTTTCGCATCGTGCCCTTTACCGAACCCGATATAGTCCAGCGCCGCCTGATGCGCATTCCCTATGCGCTTTACGGGACGCCAGACATCGCCGATATCGCCCGACACGACCCGGCCGCAGTGGGGCTGATTCTGATGAATACGGCCCAATCCCACTTTTCTGACGTGGCCTGGCTGCTGGACAGGTTCCCACATTCCCCGCGCGTCTTCACCAGCACCAGCCGGGCCGTGCAGGCGCAGATGTGCAGTCGGGGGATGGGCATCGCCGTATTACCGCGTCCATTGGGTGATGCCATCACCGGGTTGCAGGCCATCAGCATGCCGGAGCCACCGCCGTCCAAAGATATCTGGGTAGGGTATCACTCCGACCTCCGGCATATGGATCGCCTGCGGGTCATGATGGATATCGCCGATACGATGCTTGCCGACCCCGCCACGGCGATAGCGTGAGCCTAGGGTTTACGGTGGCCAGTCATACTGCTGAAGACGCCGTCACGCAGTACGAAAGCGTGAAGCAGCGCAGCGGCAAGGTGAAGCATTATCATCGCGAATAACGCCAGGGCAACCCAGGTATGAAGTGGCCGCAGTATCGCATACCGATCATTACTGATGTCCATGATCGGCGGCAGAACGATGCCGTTACCCAGCGTGACGGGATACCCTGCTGCTGAGAGCATTGCCCAGCCTATCAGCGGCTGGGCCACCATCATCAGATAGAGCATCCAATGCGAGAGATGGGCCATACCTCGCTGCCAGGCCGGAATGGACGCTGGCAACGCGGGCTTGGCCGTCGTGAATCGCAGCCATAATCGCACGATGACCAGAAGCAATATCATCACCCCGAGAGGCTTGTGGATCGACACCAGCAGGCTGTGCGCGGAGGAGACGATCGAGACCATCGCAACACCGATAAACAACATCATGAGAATGGCTGCGGCCATCAGCCAGTGCAGGACGCGCAGAGCCGGATGAAAATAGACGGCCTGTTTCATAACGTCTCTCCCTTCTGTTGCGCCTGTTCATGGGTGCGCAGGTTATAGGATTTGGCATAAGCCGATGAGCGTGCGTTAAGTATCGGGTCAGCGGACGGTGCCATACCGTCGGGTAAAATCAACGGGTCATAGTTGATGTCATTACAGGGTCCCTGCTGTTGAGGGATAGCCTTGTTTAAGACTAACGTTCCGGCATTAATCGTTTTCCTGTCGGCAGGCCATGCTTTGGTGGCGTCGTCGCCTTTATCACCTGCCTGAGCAAGCGTGAACACTAAATCCCATTTCAGCGCGCCCTGCCCCAGACGATGCTGAAGATCCTGTTGCAGGAAATCGCTGTTCTGTTTATCGGCGTCGCTTATCGGAGTAAATCCGGCATGAGGCACCATGCTCCAGCGTACAAGTTGTTCATGGCCTGCCTTATCAATCAGGCGAAAAGCATTCAGGCTGTTAAAGCGATCGCTGGCCCAGCTTGAGGAGGGTGTGTATTGCTTTGCCCACGCAAAAAACGGTTTTATTTCCGGATGGTTCATGACAAAGGAACGTAATTTTTCCGGGTTCGGTTTTCCGGTTGCGGCATCCGGCAGGGTAGCCGTCTGGAGTTCAAAGAAACTCTCAACGGAACTGACGGGGAAAAATGGCATGGCGTTCATACCGGTGCGCCACTGCTCACCATTCGACTGCTGAAAGGAGAGCGCCATACTCCGAACGGGCACGGTATAATCCGGTGCAGCCGGAGCCCCGCCTGCAATGGCAAAACGCCCTGTGACAGCGGTTTCACCTTTGCTGAACAGGGAGGCACGTGAAAGCACACTGGCATTCCCGTTTGAGATAAACGAGCCCAGCACACACATGCCTTTAGCATGATTACGGCGATAGCCTTTATGTACTCCACCCGACTGCTGTAATACATCAACGAGCTTATCCGACGTCAGACGTTGAGGCGTCAGCCAACCGCCAGTCCACAGGAATAATAAAAAAAGGATCAGGGGAATAATTCCGACCAGCGCCAGACGTACAACCGTTTGTCTGTTTAAATGTACTTTACTGTTCATATTGTTAACTCATTCTGCTCACGATATGTCAAAACGAAACGTGCAGGGGGTGATGACGCGTCGTGCCTGAAATCAGCATGACCGTTTCGCTTCTCTTTTTTTTCGGAATGTTAACGTCAGGGCTGACAGGCAAAAATAGACGGCACCAAACGCAGCATACCCCGCGATATTTGCTACTGACGGTGGCTCAGGCGTCCGGGCCTGATAGATAAAAAACGCGCCTGCAAGTGCAGACTGTGCGCCACTTAATATCATGCTCCATTGCGCACCATAATGTTTCCAGCGCTGTGTTGCCGCGCCCAGCTGCAGCAGACCGGATAATATCGCCCAGCAGCCGAATACCCGAATGACATCATTTATATTGCTTTTAAGAGCCAACACGACGGCCAGCGTTGTTATAACGCTAACGATAATATTAACGGTCTGCATCCGGTTGCGGCCAAATCCCCCGCTTTTTCTTGCATCAATATAATTCGCCATTGCATCCCATGCGGGGTAAAGAATGAGCAAAATCGCTGCGCCAACAGGCGAAGACAGGCCAGCGGTGAACACGGCAATAACCCATAAAACGGAGAAAGCCGTCCGGATAAAATAATACTGTTGTAGCCAGTTCTGCTGATTCCCGTGGTGGATAGTGTCGGACATATAGACCTCTTAACCTGGCATATTTAACAAACGAAGCAGCGTAGCATGCCTCACCCGATAACAAACCTACTAGTAGGTAGATAAAAGATCAATATGTTTTACGCTAACCGTTACAAAAGGATCGTCAAGGCGCGGGAAAGTGAAAGACGTGTTGAAAACAGGCACAGCCCGGTCAATAACCGGGCGTCCTTCAGGCTGCGGTGAGAACCTTATCGATCAGTGGATAGGCAATCTGCTCAAAGACGTGCGGATTATTAAACGCCCGGGCTGCCAGCATGGCACCATGCATGCCCGCCATGAGAGCCCTGGCTTCGACTTCGGCACTTTCGCTGAGAGTGAAAACGCCTTGCGCTTCGCCAGCACTCAGTACTGCGGTCAGCCAGTCAGAGAGATCGTTAAAATGGCCGGTCACTTCTGCGGCAATATCTGCAGGTAAGGTCGGAAGTTCAACGGCCAGCATCACACAGATACAAAATGGTGAAGCCCCCTCTTTAATACAGGCCGACCAGAAATCAGCATAGCCTTTCACTTTGATCAGAGGATCGTTGGTTTGGCGATCCATCGCTTCCATGCCACTCCGTGCTTCTGCACGGTATTCCTGCACTACAGCTTCGACTAAATCTTCTTTGCCCGGAAAATGATGGTGGATACTGGCTTTGCGGATACCCACGCGCTCCGCAAGATCGGCATAGCTAAAGCTTTTGTACCCACCCGTTGTGAGCAGCTGCCTCGTATTTGCCATAATTTCGCGCGCTTTCGGCGAACGTTCGATCATTTCACGCTCCAGTGTTCAATCCAGTGAAAAAATGTGCTGTCTGTGACAGGCGCGTCCCGCCGGGACAACCTACTGAGCGGCAACAAGAATGTCAAATAGCCGGGCCCGCAAAGGGCCAACGGGAAAAAGCCGCCTGATATCATTGACACCACCCCATCCTACTACTAGGATGGTTTCACTTCAAAACATATCCCTGTAGTGGAGAGTGTATGGCAGTTATCCCATTTCCGGACAGGCACAGCCCAGCGGCCCCAGTGCGTAACATTCGCGAATTATCCAACGTCATTCACGCGAATGAAGATCGCGGCCACACGGCGTGCGTAGAGAACAATGATGCCGTTCACCGTTTCGCATTAAGCGTTGCCGCGAAGCTATTAAGCGATCGGGAGCTTAATCAGGCTGCGCCTTTTATGATAGACAGAATTGTCAGGCTGCTAATGACTGAATCCAAAAACAGTTAAGAGTAGCCATTCCGGATCGGTGAGATATCGTTTCTCTTGATATCTCTGTGCATCGTTTGCCTTCTTAATGTTCAGGAATGCGGGCGATAACCTTTATCTCAAAATCAAATCCTGCAAGCCAGTTAACCCCCACGGCTGTCCAGTTCGGATACGGGGGCTTCGGGAAAATGCTGCTTTTCACCTGCATAATGGCTGGAAATTGATTCTCCGGATCGGTATGAAAGGTGGTCACATCGATAAGATCGTCAAACGTGCATCCCGCGGCGGCAAGCGTAGCCTTGAGATTCTCGAAAGCACGCTCTACCTGCGTAGTAAAGTCGGGCTCGGGTGTACCGTCCTCCCGGCTACCCACCTGTCCGGAAACAAACAGTAAATCACCAGAGCGGATCGCTGCGGAATAACCATGCTGTTCATAGAGTGCGTGGCGATTTGCAGGGAAAACAGGTTTCGGTTGGTTCATAACATATCCTTTCTTTGGATGTGCAACAGCGGATGCGTGGCATCCATAAATGAATTAAGATACGCGGCGTATGTCAACTTAATCACACATACGCCGCGTATGTCAAACATCCTGCGCGGCGTACAGGATAAGGAGCCCGTATGGCAGCCAAACGCCGCGCCGAAACGATGGAAGAAACCCGCACAAAGTTGATTGCGGCTGCACGAAAAGCCTTCGCTGAAAAAGGATTTGCGGCAGCTTCGATGGATGATTTGACCGCCAGCGTCGGCCTGACGCGTGGCGCCCTCTACCATAATTTTGGGGATAAAAAAGGGTTACTTGCCGCGGTGGTGACCCAGATTGATTCTGAAATGGCGCAAGGCGCCAAACATGCAGCGGCGCAATCCGGTGATGACCAGCAAAAGCTTCTGGCCGAAGGGATAGCTTATATCAAGATGGCGCTGGATGAAGAAGTCCGGCGTATCGTTCTGCTTGATGGCCCAGCTTTTCTTGGGGATCCGACAAAATGGCCAAGTCAGAATACCTGCCTCGACGCCACTCGCGAAAGCCTTTCAGACCTGATTGAACGTGGCGTCATCAAACCGGTAGACGTTGATGCCACCGCCTGGTTATTAAATGGTGCCGCACTGAATGCCGCCCAGTGGGTGGCCGCGAGTGACGATCCGAAGCAGGCATTACCCAAAGCGATTGAGGTTTTCACCCTGTTGGTCAGTGGCGTGTTGCAGCAGTGACCGCACTGCCCCACCCGGTTATCTCGTGCTGAGAGCAAGCTTAGCCGCGGAGGAAAAGCAAAAAGTGAATCGGTAGCAGATATTTCCTTTATCCGAAGGAGCGGATGTTATCGGATTACTTTCCAGGGCAACGGATTGCTGGCATTTTTGTTGGACAATTGTTACCGATCTGCCGAGTCTGGCCGCTTTGTGCCAGAAGCGGACGGTGCTAACTCATAAACTGCGTAGGGAGTAAACCAATGAACTGATGTTATCTCGTTCTCATTTTCTGACTACGAAGTACACTCTGTAGGATATTAATAGGTATAGTTGTCTAAGACTTTCATGGGGAGGCATATTCGAAAACATTAGTTGCTAGGCAAGATCAAACTTATCGGTGTCGAACATGCCAATGACTGGTATTAGAATAAATATCAGTAGTATAGTGTAAAAAATGTATCTAACATAAGGGATAGAAATGCGCGATTATTCACTACTTATTGGAAATGGCATAAATAATATTACAAATGGAAATTCTTGGCTTGATGTTTTAAATAACCTAGGGGCAACATATGGGATAAAAATTGACACGCATGAAAAACCATTTCCACTAGCCTATGAAGAGATTTATTTTAATATTTCAAATAAACAAGCGAATGGATTTTCAGAAAATAAAATAAAAGATTCCATCGCATCAAAGATAAATACAATAAAACCAAATGAAATCCATCAAAGAATAATAGGGTTAGAATGCAATAATATTTTAACAACAAACTATGATTTAGCTTTTGAATATTGTTTAGACGACAGCATCAAGCCTGATGATTTAAAAAATGAAGGTGTAATAAAAGAAAGTAAATATAATATTTTCAGGCATTATCAGGTGAAAAACAAAAACATATGGCATATACATGGAGCAGTGAATAACCCAAGCTCAATAATTCTTGGCTATGAACATTACAGTGGTTATTTGCAAAGCATGCGGGGGTATACAACTACCGGAAGTCAGTATTCCAATAAATCGTTCAACGAGCCGCTTACAAAACGGTTGCAAGCAAATGATATTGGTAATAGCTGGATCGATGATTTTTTTACTAAGGATGTATATATCTTAGGCTTGAATTTGGATTTTGTTGAAATTGATCTTTGGTGGTTACTTACATTTAGAGAAAGGACTAGAATTGCAAAGAAAATAAGCTTGCAATATGAGGTGACATATTACATCCCTGGTTATTATTATAATAACGCTGCTTCCAAACCAAAAATCGATCTTTTGAAAAGTGTTGGGGTTATAATTAATCATGATTTCGGGTTAGTGTTCAAAGGGAAGGAAAAAGAGTATTACCTCGATGTAATCAAAGATATTCAGAATAAAACTAACAGATAATCTTTTCTCTATAAAGAGAACGGCCAAAGAAAAATATCCTTTGACCGCTGAGATGAGCATTTAGTCCGTTCCTCGCTCACAGCGGACCTTCAGCTCAGTCAGCAATGTCCGCTGCGTGCCAAAAGCGGGCATTGTTAACTGGTAACCCTAATATTGCACGGTGCTGTATTCGTAAGGTACGCATCATGCGCTATTGGATGGTAATACCGGATTGATGGTAGCAGATTAACCGTGGCACTTTTTGTATTTTTTTCCTGAGCCACAATAGCATGGTTCATTCCTACCTAACTTTTGCATATTGGAATTAGGCGGAGTGTAATGTTTGATAGTGGCTGACTGCTTCCAAGGCACAAAATCTGACATGACGTTAATGTCCCTAGTCGCTTTAAGTATTTCAGCTCTTTCGTCTCTCGGCATGGGTTTAGGAAAATGGATATAAATAATGTCTTCTGACCTGCCACTATTATTTTTAGGCTCAGTCGCAATTGCTATTATTTTTTTATTTGTTTGTGTCTTGCAAAGGCAATTGGGAAATACATGTTTATAAGCGCTACTCGGTGCTCTCTATATGTCAGATAATCAATTTCATCTTTTTGAGGAACTAAGAGCAATAGATAAAACTTTCCCGATTCGTCAGGCGATTCAACCAGCATGGAAGACATTATGTGCGAAGGCACTGAGTCCATTTTTTCCTTGAAGAGTTTAGATAAATAATAACGTGATGATCTACTTTCTTTAGCTACCTCTCTTATAGCTGCCTCATGCATTGAGAATGGCTGATCCCCGAAGAAGCCTACATTAGCTGCCAATATACTTTTAGAGCAATTTTCAATAAGGTTATCCCAAAAAATGCTTCCTTTTTTGATGGCAATGGCATGTTGATACTGAAATGATTTAGTGTAGTGAACCCATTCACCTTCTGGAATGGAAACTAATCCTTGCTCCCTTAAAATGTCATCAGATATGATTTTTTTATCCCCTAGCAAATAGCTAGCTAATATTTCTTCCTCACCAAGGCTAATCGCAAGACGTTGTTCTCTGACTGCCTTCTCTTTAGCAATCAAGTATCCTATGAAATCGGTTGCAGTATTTAACTCGGTTAACAGTAGCGTTAGTGAAAGTTCATCAAGCACATGAATAAACGTCTTTTTCGGATACAGATCACCTACGCAAAAAATATTATTCAGGCATTCTTTCACATCATATATAAAAGCGTTAACCAAAGTAGCTGAACTACCTTTCGATAATGAGTCAAAGTATTTTTTTGCTGGCGCGGAGATATTGTCCGTAACCGCAACAAGGTGGAATCGTGATGTTTTATTTATTTTCACAGGAAATTTCACTTTGCAATCTTTATCGATATAGATCCTGTGCGGGTTTTCTTTTATGAACTTCTCCGCTCCATACAATTGACGAGAAGAATCTATCACCGAACCTCTAAACCATCTTTTCCAGGCAATGCTAATATCTTTATCTTCATTAAATTTAATGCTTTTATCGGAGAAGATTATTACATTATCACCAAACACTACCAGCAAATCACATACTTCTTTGCCTGTTTTATTTTTAGAGTAGCCTTCATCACTGTGTATATTTGCGTATGACCATAAACCAAGGAATGCGTTATCTGCCAAATTTATCAATTTTCCCTCTGATGCATTGAAGCCTGTATTTTTATCAATTTTTCTTAGCATAGGAATTCCATTTTTTGCTTATTAAACCAAAGCCTACTAAAACCAGTCTTATAGACTAATTCAGGTTGTTTAAGCAAAAAAGTGCGTATTTATCCAGTAGCGCATGATACGCACCTTACGAATACAGCACCGTGCAATATTAGGGTTACCATTAATGGCAACCTTAACGCGCTTAAATGACCAGCAATAGCCACTAAGCGGTTATTTTCATCCTGTGTCCGCTGTCCGCTGTCCGCTTTTCGCTCTTAGCCGACGTTCATATTTAAGCGTAGCTCAATACAGCGAACGGTTTGGTGATCTATGGACGAGTCCAGGGAGCCAGCGCAACGTAAATCTTACTGCGCCCAGGCTGATTTTTCCTGCAATTTTCAAGCCTGCCCCCCTTAAAATTGGGGGGGGTATGAGCCAACAAGCCCCCCTCTCTGATTTTCGTGCCATAATGCCCCGATTCATCGGTGCGTATCGATACTTTTGGAAAAATCATAAACGGACTTAGACATGACCAAAATCTTGATGCTGGTAGCAATGGTAGCAACCATTGCTGGTTGCACTCCATTAACCCCAAAAGATTGCCAGAAGAAAAGCGCTCTTGATTCGTGCTCTTACAAACGTTCAGGAAAAGTAACCGATAAAGACATTTATGGCGAACAAGCATCAGGTATAAAAAAAGCACTCGATGCAGCACTGACCAAACCCCGAGCCTGGAGTGGGAAAAGATGTAATGTGCATCTGGATTTCAATATGGACGGCACCTTGCAGAATTTCATCATAAAGAGTGGAGATAAGGATTACTGCCGTGCTTTAGCTGAAGCCTCCAGGCAAGCAAAATTCCCATCATTTACTAACCAGCATGTTTACGACGACATGAGTTCTGCCCGGTGGGAAATGCACGGACAACCATGAAAAATATCTACTTTGACTGTCGGCTTCGTGCCTGAAGCGGACATTGATATGAATGGAAATTGATGAACGTCAATCCGTTTACTCTGTTCTACAGGATCTCAACCACTTCAAACTCTTCTGCGATCAACTCCATATCTTCAGAAAAATGACCTTCGCGGCTGAAAAATCTCTGATGCTCTTTCTGCCAGTATTCAAGGCTTAAATCCCCTTCACCTTCTTTGCGGGCGAACGCCTCAGTCACATCACAAAAACGCACAAGCCGCAATGAAACCAGTCTGATCACACAGACCGGAACATTCTGGCCATCAAGAATAATGTTATAACTCCCAATCTTCAGGGCAGAATCCTCCTGCTGGAAAGAGGCAAAAGATCCGCAAGAGGCCGTTTTGATCCCTTTTTTGATCAGGTCCGCAAGCTCGCTGGCGAGTTCCGGGCTGTCACCCATTTGCCAGGCATCTGCGCCTGGATACTTCATTTTTATTACCTCAACCTCAACCATTGAAATCCCTTCTTTATCGTCGGTGAAAATAAAAGTTATACATTTTATAGCATGAGCTGTCCCGACATTATCTGTGATGCCTTTATTTAGATAGCGTGGTCCGCTTATCGCTCAATACGGGCTGTCTGCCCGCTCCGGATGTCATCCCATTCCTGACAAATAGAGGAAAGGGAGAAAAGAGTCGGCAAATTTTGAAAAGCCGGGGACGAGTTAACACAGTGTATCTTTTACATACCACGCGAGTAATGCTGTGCCATTATTTTAGGTACCACGCGCCCTCGGCAGACAAGGAGCCTGACGTTGAAATTCTTAAGATGGTTCAAACGCATCGTCTTATCCCTTGTTTTGTTGGTCATTGGCGCGATGGGCCTGCGTCTTTATGACATTCAGCGCGGACCGGATCTGCAACTCTGGCATACCTATGTTCCTCATGAAATGGATGCTGACGAAATAGACAAAGCAGACTGGAACCATTACCTGAAGGTTGAGGATTCTCTTTTCACAGAAGTGAAACTCAATGTCACGGACAAGCTGGATGCTCAACAGCAGACGGAACTCAATCGCTATTATTCCGGCAGTCCCATTTATCCTGACAGATTCCAGACTAACTGGAATCGCTCTTACATTATGTTCCCTGATGCCAAACCCAAAGGTGTCGTGGTGATGTTGCATGGTTTAACCGATACCCCGTACAGTCTGCGACATATTGCAGAGAATTATCGTCAGCATGGATTTATTGCTATTGGTATCCGATTACCGGCACATGGTACGGTCCCTGCAGCCTTGACGAATGTGACATGGCAAGACTGGCTGGCCGCGACGCGCCTTGCAGTCAGAGAAGCCAAAAAGTTAGCGGGTAATGATGTGCCGCTACATATTGTCGGATTTTCCAATGGCGGTGCTCTTGCCATGAAATACACGCTGGACGCTCTTAATGATCCCCGTCTGGCAAAACCTCAGCGCGTTATCCTGATTTCGCCGATGATTGGCGTTACGCGTTTCGCGCGTTTTTCAGGTGTTGCGGGCTGGCCATCATTTCTGCCCGCGTTTGCGAAAGCAGCATGGTTAACCATCATGCCAGAGTTCAATCCGTTTAAATTTAATTCATTCCCGACGAATGCCGCCCGGCAGTCTTTCCTGCTAACCCGTGCGCTGCAAACCCAAATTGCGGCTGATTCACGAAACAAAAAACTAGACCAGTTACCGCCGATAATGACATTTCAGTCGGCAATGGACTCCACCGTCAGTGCCCGAGCGGTCATTACAGCGTTATATAATCGTTTGCCGGTTAATCACAGCGAAGTGGTTTTATTCGATTTGAACCATGCCGTCAGGTTTAATGCACTATTGCGGAGATCTTCTTACACCGCGCTGTCGAGATTACTCCCGACGCCCCCACGTCGATACGACACAACGATAATCACGAATGTCACCGCGGGCAGCACAGAGATGGAAATCCGCACGATTCCAGCAGGTAAAACAGAACAGATCGTTGAAAAAATGGGGCTGCGCTATTTGCCGGACGTTTACTCACTCTCTCATGTCGCCCTGCCTTTCCCTATGACTGACTCCCTGTATGGCCGTTATCCTGAACCACAGAATCAATACGGCATTAGCCTGGGGACCTTTGCCGCGCGTGGTGAACGCGCGGTACTGATCGTCGGACTTGATTCTCTTATGCGCCAGTCTTCAAACCCCTTCTATCCTTATATTATTGAGCGTATCAATGAAGGCATAGATACCCGAGTACAGCGGAATAATTAGCGAGGTGACACCGTCGTTTGCCCGCCCGCGGATGATATGGCCACCCGTTGTCCAGCGGAGAAGCGGGTCGGCCCCTGCCGTTGCACTACCATAAGCATGCGTCCGTCATCCAGACGAATCTCAAGCTCTACGCCCTGGACAAGATTCATGCGCCCTTGTACGCCCTGCCCAGCCACTCCCCCGGCGACAGCCCCAACTGCCGTCGTCAGGTCACGACAGGTTCAGACGGAATGACTTCCGCGACACTCCGCAGAAAGGTAGCCAGTTCCGGAACCATCGCAGTCGTGATGCCAAACGGAAATTCCCACGTATTTTCGAACGTTTTGTTGCAGATGCTGCGAGGGCGAGGGTTAAGCAAGTCAGAATAGAATGTCCGCTTTGTGCCTGGAGCAGACGTTGAGGAAAAGATTATTTTTATGCGAAATATTTGCGTAATATTTTTTCTAATAGCGAGAAAACGACCATCACCCTTTTTGGAGTAATCAGCTGGTAAGGGCGATATAAATAAAATTGCCATTTTTCCTGTCGCAGTTCAGGCAGCGGGGGAACAAGTTGGCCGCTTGCTAAGTACTCCCTACAGATAAAATCGCTGGATTGTACAACCGTTTTCCCGGCCAATGCAGCCTGAATTTCGGCGTATGGGTCTGTAGTATAAAACTCAATATGACGAGGGACAAAAGTATTCACTACGTCACTCATAAACTCAAATGTTTTTCCCGTTTCAGGATTAATTAAACCACTGAATGGATAGCGCTGTCGAAGATCTTCTAAATCAGTTGGTGCTCCCAGGCGCGCAATGAGTTCAGGGGACGCAACAAAAACATGCTCAACTTCCCCGATATTTTTAATTATAAAGTTTGGATTAGGTTCTCGCCCTACACGTATACCTATATCGATACGATGCTCGATAGTATCAAGTTTCATCATATCTAAACGCCAGTCGATAAATAACTCAGGATATGGACGTAGTGCAGTCAATAGTTCATACAAGATTTGTTCATGATTTGGAAATCGAAGTAATGTGATACGAACAACACCCTTCATTTCATTATCATCTTTCCCTGTCTGAAATAGTTTTTCAGAATCTTCCAGCAGTCGCTTCGCTTGGGGTAAAAATAACTCACCGAAACTGGTGAGAAAGATCGACCGGGTATTGCGTTTGAAAAGAGGTTCACCAAGCTGTTTCTCCAACTCAGCGACTGTTCGGGTTACTACTGATGGTGAAACCGACAGCTTTATGGCTGCTTCGCGGAAGTTCAGGGTTTCAGAGGCAATGATAAAAAACTTTAGAGCATCAAGTTTGTTCATGATTGTTGTGAAAATTGCAATAATGTATTTTGATAATAGCAATTAATTTGCAACTATTCCAGTCATATAATCGAACAATAAAATAAGTAACCTGCCCTAATTTTTATCAGAACGCAAAAGAGTAAATTATGTCAATTCAACCAGTAGAGTTAAACAAAGCCTATCGTTTATTGCAGGTCGGGCCAACGACGATGATATCGGCTAAAAATGATGGCATTGAAAATGTCATGGCAGCGGCCTGGGTGGGGTTAGTAGGAAATAATAAAGTGATGGCTTTTATAGGTCCACAGGCATTTACTCGCAGACTTGTAGAAAAAAGTGGATATTACGTTGTCCAGATCCCCGTAGTAAAACAGATGGAAATGGTTTTATATGCTGGAGGTCACAGTTATTCTGACACATCCGATAAAAACAGTAAAATTCCACTATTTTATCAGAAAGAGTTTGATCTTCCTTTAGTTGAAGGTTGCGCTGGCTGGCTAGTCTGTAAGGTCATACCCAATGTAGAAAATGAAAAACAGCACAACTTGTTCATGGGGGAAATTGTCGAAGCATGGAGTGATGACCGCGTTTTCAGAAATGGGCACTGGATTTTTGATGATGCGCCTGATGAATTACGTACTGTCCATTACGTAGCTGGCGGACAGTTTTACGCTATTGGTAAAGGTACAAAATTCAATTATGGTCCAGGAAAAGACTAATCCTTACTTCTGTATAAATGTAGCCATATAACATGGCTACATAGAGGTATATAGTATAAAAACAACCGCCTTAAGATATCCGCTTTTCGCTCAGAGCAGACATACCGGCCCCTGGGCGGCTCGAATTCGTCGCTATTGCGCGCTCATCTCCATAAGTAACCAACCATCAAAAACTGTACGTCACCTTCAAACTCCCCGTGGGCGATGTTTTACGTTGAACAATGGGGCTATCGGCCGCATCCCCCGCCAGCTGCGTCACGCCCGCTGCGGCAAGCACGCTCCAGCGCGAGGTGAGCCTGTGTGTCCAGTCAAGATTCAGCGAGTACGCATAAATTCCGGCTCCGGCGTCATGTCGGGCAAACCCCGATGTGGCCGACTGGACGGCGCTGACGCCATAGTACGTTTGCATATACTTGTCGGATCCCCAGCTGCTGGTCAGCGCCAGCGTCACCTCATTTTTTGGTGAGGTATAGAGCGGGCTGATAATGCCGAAATGCACCGCCTCGCCGTTGTCCCTTTCAGAAACCGGAACCTCAGCCTGCAGCTGCAGATGAAGCCAGTCGGTCACCTTATACTCCAGCCCAGGCACAACGATGGCCGAGCCTTTGATGTCGCCCATACCCCGCAGGTAGTCGCTGCCGGAGCTGATCGAATCGCTGCTTACGTCTTTATCTTTACGGCCTGTTCGATAGCTCACAGCTGCGCTGTAATCCAGGTTGCCGATGTTGTTGCCGTAACCGACGCCCCGCGTGGTGCTGATAAAGAAGCCGTTTGCCATGGCGTAATCCACCACCTGCGCCGCACCGACGCGGCTTTTATCCGAACCCGAGTAGCGTGGCGCGACGTCCACGCCGCCCCCCAGGGTTAAAACGTTACCCTCGCTCTGCTCTGCCGCCAGTACTGGCGTGGTCAGTAACGCCAGAACGATGCCCGGCACGATGTTTTTCAGGCTGCGGCCCGAGAGCAAATGTGGGGACGAATGACGCAGTTCGATGTTTCTCATTAAAGAAGTCCTTCTGGATTCAAATGGTGACGGTGCAAGCGGTTAAACGCCAGAACGCCCATTTTGAATACTGACCCTAAGGTTCTTATGAGCCGAAAATGAAGAAACACTGAAGCGCGCGCGGATGCTGTAAACCGGACAGATTTCCTGATACCGTTTTTTCTTAAGATGTTCTTCATTCACGGTTGATACAGTTACCAGTGTGAAAATTCTACTCATCGAAGACGACCTGGATCTTGGCAATGGCATACGTATCGCCCTTGCCGATCAAGGATTTGACGTTATATGGGTTCGCCGTAAAGAGGATGCGCTGCATCAGCTTGACGTCTGCGTGCCAGAACTTATTTTGCTCGACCTGGGGCTACCCGACGGCGACGGCATGAGCCTCATGACGCGCTTACGCCAGCAGCTTAAGGGGATCCCCGTCATCATCCTGACGGCGCGAGGCACGCTGCAGGATCGCCTGTCCGGGCTGGATGCAGGTGCAGACGACTATCTCGTTAAACCTTTTGTTCTCGCCGAACTGCTGGCGCGGGTAAGAGCCCTTGCGCGGCGCAGTTACGGTTTCGAGAATGAGGCGATAGAGATTCGAGGCTTATCTCTTCATGTACCGACGCGTCGTGTAACGGTGAGCGCACGCCACATAGACCTGACGGCGAGTGAATATGCGCTGCTTGAAACGCTGATGCTGCGTGCGGACCGCGTGATTACGCGACGGTTTCTGGAAGAACGGATATTCGGCAACAAAGAGAACCTCAGTAATGCGCTCGACGTGCATATGGGAAATTTGCGAAGAAAAATCGGCGAAGGCTATGTGCGAACGGTGCGTGGCGTCGGGTATGTTATTGATACCGTTGCTGTTCAGAAGGTGACGACGTAATGCGAAACCTGTGGTATCACCTGAGGCGCCCGACGCTGGTACGGCGAATTATCATCGCCCAGTTGCTGCTGCTTACCCTGCTGTGGTGTCTATTTTTAACCTTCATTCTGTGGGAGGACCTGCGCAGCCCTCCCATCCTCACGGGCAGTCATACCTATGAAACGCTTTTTACGCTGGTAGAGCGGATGGACGAACACCCGCAGGATCGTACCGCCGTGCTGGCAGCCTTCAGCAAAGCGTTACGAGAGGGCTATGGCGGCGGCGAAGACCCCGCCCTGTCGATCAACTTCATCGTGCGCAGAAATAACGCGGTTATTTTTTCATCGCCTGATGCACCAACGGGGGTAACCAACACCCGGTTTGTGGAAATGCAGCGTGTTCAGAGCGACGGTCGTACCTGGACCAGCCGAACCCTTAAATCCGCTCATTCCGATGTGGAGGTCACCCTTTTCACCCCGGCCGGTGGCTGGAACTTCTTTATCTACCTCAACTCGCGCGGTTACTACGTCATGCCGCTGCTGGTCTGTTTCCCTTTTCTTCTGTTCCCCGCGTGGCTGTCAATCCGCATTGCCATGCGCCCCTGGAACAAGGTGGTCAATGAAATTGCATTGCGCTCGCCAGACGATCTCTCCCCCTTAAAAGCCGTACCAAAACACAGGGAGCTTCGCCAGATGGTGGACGCGATTAACGACTTTCTTGCCAGGGTACGAGAAAGCGCGGAAAGGGAGCGGGTTTTTATTGCCGATGCGGCTCACGAACTGCGAACGCCGCTGGCGGCGATGCGAATCAACGTGGAAGCGTTGCAATCGTATGTACTCAGCGAGAGCCAACAGGAATTGCTTGCGGGGATTGTTCGCAGCAACAGTCGTGCTGCGCGTCTCGTCAATCAGTTGCTGCTGATGATGCACAGTGAAGCACACCTTGATACGGACCTGGAGCCCGTGCCGCTAACGACGCTCATTCAAGAGCGAATGGCCGAGCTGGAACCGCTGGCGTCTGCGCGCAGGATTGAGCTGGAATTTTTCGCCGAGGATGAAATCTGGATCTCAGGCGTAAGGGAGCGCCTGGTGTCGCTCATTGATAATCTCATTGAGAACGCCGTGAAGTACAGTCCTGAAGGCGGGCGGATTCAGGTCGATGTCTGCACATTCGATGGCTCCGCGCGGCTACGCGTTTCCGATGCAGGGCCCGGTATTCCGGTTGAATTGCGCGAGCGTGTGTTTGACCGATTTTTCCGCGATCCCAGTCAACTGCAAAGCGGGAGCGGACTGGGGCTTGCCATCGTTAAAGCGGTGGCGCAGCAGCACAACAGCAGCGTAAACCTGAGTACTTCCGCAGAAGCTGGCCTGATGGTGACGGTTGACTTCCCGAACCGCACGTATAGCTAAACAGGAACAGGGGGTTCGATCGCAAATGCCGCAGATTGCTTCAAAAAAATTACCGTATTTGTTATATTGTTGTTTATTGCTTATTCACCTCTGCGGTGCCAAAAAGAACAAGATTCACCGCAACCCAGGATACAAAAATGTTAGATTACCGCTTCCCGACAGCTTTGCAGATGGTTCTCAGCGTAGCAATGGCGGAGCAATTGGGTGAACGTTCGACGAGTGCGATTCTGGCCTACGGTCTGGAAGCAAACCCGAGCTTCATCCGCAAACTGATGGTTCCCCTCACGCGTGACGGTATTATCGTCTCCACGCTTGGCCGTAACGGCTCTATTCATCTTGGACGCCCGGCGGAAGAGATCACCCTGCGCGATATCTACCTTTCCGTCATCGAAGATAAAAAGCTGTGGGCATCACGTCCTGACGTACCGGCCCGCTGCGTAGTCAGCGCTAACGCCTGCTGGTACTTCAAGTCTATCTCCGAAGAAGCGGAGCAGGCTTCGTTACAGGTACTGGCGCGCCACACCGTGGCAAGCGCGCTGGAAGAAGTGAAAAAAGCCGATACCAGCGGCTGCGATCCGGTGCCTGAACTTATCGCCAAGTATAAAGAAGCCCTTTAACTTTCCTTGAATGCAAAAAAAACCGCCTTGCTATGAAGGCGGTTTTTTATTATCTGCAACATCCCTACGCGGGCAGAACATCCCTTTCCGCTTTTTTGCCGCGCGTCACGAACTTACGCAGCGTCACGTAAAACACCGGCGTCAGGAACAGACCAAACAGCGTCACCCCCAGCATCCCGGAGAACACCGTGATCCCGGTAACGCCGCGCACTTCTGCGCCCGCGCCGTGGCCGAGGATCAGCGGAATGGTCCCGGCAATAAAGGCGATGGAGGTCATCACAATCGGGCGTAAACGCAGGCGGCACGCCTCCAGCGCGGCTTCCATAATGCCTTTGCCCTGAATTTCCAGCTCGCGGGCAAACTCCACGATAAGAATCGCGTTTTTACACGCCAGCCCCATCAGCACCACCAGCCCTACCTGCACGAACACGTTGTTATCGCCACCGGTCAGCCAGACGCCAAACAGCGCGGAGAGCAGGGTCATTGGCACGATGAGGATCACCGCCAGCGGTAGCGTCCAGCTTTCATACAGCGCCGCCAGCACCAGGAACGCCAGCAGCACCGCGACCGGGAAGACGATCAGCGCCGTATTGCCCTGCGTGGCCTGCTGGAAGCTCAGGTCCGTCCATTCAATGTTCATCCCGTTCGGCAGGATCTGCTTAGACATTCCGTCCAGCTGCGCCATCGCCTGCGAGGACGAAAGTACGCGCGGGTCGGCATCGCCAATCAGATCCGCCGCCGGATAGCCATTGTAACGAATCACCGGGTCCGGGCCGTAGGTGGTCGTGATATTCACCATACTGCCAATCGGCACCATTTCACCCTGGCTATTGCGGGTGCGCAGATTCGCAATGTCTTCCACGCTGTCGCGGAACTGCCCGTCGGCCTGCGCCATTACGCGCCAGGTACGCCCGAACTGGTTGAAGTCATTCACGTACGACGAGCCCAGATAGGTTTGCAGCGTACCGAAAAGATCGGTCAGCGACACGCCCTGCGCTTTCGCCTTGTCACGGTCAACCTGCACGTCAAGCTGCGGAACGTTAGCCTGGTAGGTTGAGATCGGGAAGTGCATTCCCGGCGTCTGCATAATCGCACCGGACATGGTGTTTATCGCGTTTTGCAGCGCGCCATAACCCAGACCACCGCGATCCTGAATGTACAGGGAATACCCCGACCCCTGACCCAGCCCTAAAATCGGCGGCGGCAGGATGGAGAAGCCAAAGCCCTGCTGGATTTGCGCGATTTTCGCGTTGATCTCCGCGTTAATTTCCGCCGCAGTATGTTTACGCTGGTCGAACGGCTTCAGGCCGAAGAAGACCGTCCCCGTATTCGGCGTGTTGGTGAACTGCAGCGCGTTCAGCCCCGGGAACGCAACCGCGTAGTCCACGCCTTCGGTATTCATCCCGATTTCGCTCATTTTGCGGATCACCGCATCGGTGCGCGCCAGCGACGAACCTTCCGGCATCTTCACGCCGCCAATCAGGTACAGTTTATCCTGCGTCGGAATAAACCCGCCGGGAACCGCTTTAAACATGACGCCTGCGGCACAGAGCAGCAGCAGATACACCACAAATACCGAGCCGCGTCGGCCCAGCGTTTTACCCACCAGCCCCTGATAGCCGTTCGAACTACGGTGGAAAAAACGGTTAAACGGACGGAAAATCCAGCCGAACAGACGATCGATAAGCCGGGTCGGGAAATCTTTCGGCGCGCCGTGCGGTTTTAACAGCAGTGCCGCCAGCGCCGGAGAGAGCGTCAGCGAGTTAATGGCGGAGATGACCGTGGAAATCGCGATCGTCACCGCAAACTGCTTGTAGAACTGCCCGGTAACGCCCGAGAGGAACGCCATCGGCACAAACACTGCGCACAACACCAGCGCAATCGCGATAATCGGCCCGGACACTTCCCGCATCGCCTGATGCGCCGCCGCAAGCGGAGCAAGCCCCTCTTCAATGTTTCGCTCGACGTTTTCCACCACCACGATGGCGTCGTCCACCACGATACCAATGGCCAGCACCAGCCCGAACAAACTCAGGGTATTCAGCGAGAAGCCCAGCAGGTAGAGAATGCTGAAGGTCCCCACCACCGAAACCGGTACCGCGATCAGCGGAATGATCGACGCGCGCCAGGTTTGCAGGAACAGGATCACAACCAGCACCACCAGCACCACCGCTTCCAGCAACGTTTGCACCACTGCGCGGATGGAGTCGCGCACGAAAACGGTCGGATCGTAAGGTGCCGCCCACTTCATATCTTCCGGGAAACGGGTCGACAGTTCGTCCATTTTCGCGCGCACCGCGTTAGACAGATCGATGGCGTTCGCCCCTGGAGACTGGAAGATACCAATCCCGACCGCGTCTTTGTTGTTCAACTGAGAACGTAGCGCATAGCTGCCGGAGCCCATTTCGATACGCGCCACGTCGCGCAGGCGAACGACCGTACCGTCCTGCGTCGTTTTCAGGACAATATTGCCGAACTCTTCTTCGGTATGCAGACGGCCCTGGGCGTTAATGGAGATCAGGAAATCGCTCTCTTTCGGCAGCGGCTCGGCACCAAGCTGCCCGGCGGATACCTGCACATTCTGCTCCTGCATCGCCGTGACCACATCCGAAGCGGTCAGCCCGCGGGCCGCCACCTTGTTGGGATCCAGCCAGACGCGCATCGCGTATTCACCCGAGCCGAAAATCTGGATCTGGCCAACGCCGGGCAGGCGCGCCAGCTCGTCCTTCACTTTCAGCGTGGCGTAGTTACGCATATACAGGGAGTCGTATTTACCGTTTGGCGAAAACAGATGCACCACCAACGTCAGCGTCGGGGATTGTTTCTGGGTGGTAATACCCAGACGCCGCACGTCTTCCGGCAGACGCGCTTCGGCCTGCGCGACGCGGTTTTGCACCTGAACCTGCGCCTGATCCGGGTCAGTCCCCGGACGGAAGGTGACGGTGGTGACCAGCACGCCGTCCGAGCCCGCGACGGACTTCATATACATCATGTTCTCAACGCCGTTGATCGCCTCTTCCAGCGGCGTCGCCACGGTCTCAGCAATCACTTTCGGGTTGGCGCCCGGGTACTCCGCGCGCACCTGCACGCTTGGCGGCACGACGTCAGGATACTCGCTTACCGGCAGCAGCGGGATGGCGATTAACCCTGTGATAAAAATCAGAATCGACAGCACCGCGGCAAAAATCGGCCTGTCGATGAAAAAACGGGAAAAGTCCATGGGTTGGATTCTCAGGTCAAGGGATCAGTTGAGGGCGCTGGTGGCGGTCATGGCAACGGTTTTGGCGTTAACCGGCATACCCGGCATAAACACTTTTTGTAAACCCTCGACGATAACTTTATCGCCAGGGTTCAGCCCCTGCTGCACGATGCGTAGCCCGTCTGCCAGACGTCCCGGTGTGATATCGCGACGCTGTGCTTTGCCCTCTTTATCAACCACGTAAACATACTTGCGATCCTGATCGGTCAGCACCGCTTTGTCGTCGACAAGCGTGGCTTTGAATTCCGCGCTGCCCGGCAGGCGTACGCGGGCAAAGAGTCCCGGCGTGAACTGACGCTGCGCGTTATCCAGCAGCGCACGCATGCGGATGGTGCCGGTACTCGGCGTTAGCTGATTATCCAGAAAATCCACTTTGCCCTGATGGGGATATCCCTCCTCGCCCGTCAGGCCAATCTCAACCGGTAGCGCCGTGTGATTGCTGGACGCCCCCTGCCCGCTGCGGGCCAGGTTTTGATAGTGAAGGTAGGTTGACTCGTCCACGTCAAAGTAAACGTACACCGTCTTCTGCGAGACCAGCGTGGTGAGGACGCTGGCGGTGTCGCCCGCGGTCACCAGGTTCCCGCTGGTGATCAGGGCCCGGCTGGCGCGACCATCGATAGGCGCGGTGACCCTGGTGAAATCGAGGTTAAGTTGCGCGGCATCAACCGCCGCCTGTGCCGCGCGAATGTCGGCCTGCGCCTGGGTGGCAGCCGAACGACGCTGCTCCCACTCTTCGCGGGATACCACGTTGGTATTGACCAGCTTATCGGTACGGTTCGCTTCACTACGCGCCAGGTTGGCCTGCGTTTTGGCTCTCGCCAGCGTAGCCTGCGCCTGTTCCAGTGCGGCGCGATAGGTTCTGTCATCGATAGTGAACAGCACCTCACCCTTTTTTACTTCCTGGCCGTCGGTGTAATTCACTTTATCAATGTAGCCGGAAACGCGCGGGCGTAGCTGAACGCTCTCCACCGCTTCGATCCGGCCGTTAAAGCTATCCCACTGGCTGATGGATTTCACGACCACGTTAGCGGCACTGACAGCGGGTGCTTGTGGCGCAGCGTTTTGCGCGACGCTGTCATCGCACCCGACGAGCAGCACGGAGGCGAACATCGCCCCCAGCGCGCTCAGATGAAAGTTACCCCAGGTTTTTTGCAGGCTCATTATTTTTATTCCGGTAATTGTAGCCGCCGGGCAAGACGCAGCGGGAGGCGCTGCGCCACTTCCTTTGTCCGGTGGCTGGCTTAAGGCCATTTGTGTCGTTCATCGCCACAAAACTGTAACAGTTGCGAATACACTATTCCCGGCGATTGTAGGAAGGCGCTTAATTAAGTGCAAGAATAATTGTTGCACTTAATGTGCTATTTGAGTCGATGTTAAAACACCCGTTTCGGTCAGGGATTTAAATGCAACAATAAAACTTGCAATTAATACAAAAACGCGCCACCTTTAAATGCAACAGATAAAGATACTTTTCTCTATGCAGCGTGGGGGTAACAACATGAACACTGGCGCATTTATGCATGATTTACTCGACTGGATCGACAACAACCTGGATAGCCGTCTGGATATTGAGTCCGTTGCCAGGCGTTCCGGCTACTCAAAATGGCATCTCCAGCGCCTGTTCAAAGAACATACGGGCTATCCCCTCGCCGGGTATATTCGCGCGCAAAAGTTGCAAAAATCGGTTGAGCGCTTAACCCACAGCGACGAGCCGATTTTGAACGTGGCGATCGCGCTGGGCTTTGACTCCCAGCAGTCCTTCAACCGCAGCTTTAAGCGTCAGTATGGTCAGGCACCTGGGGCATGGCGGCGGAGCATGGGTGGCCCGGAAACACAGCAACTGCGCCAGTAATGCATATTTTGCTGCAACTTCGATCTGTAGCTGCTATACTGTATATAATTACAGTATAGCGAGGTGCACGATGGCTGTTGAAACAAAATTTGTTGTCGTAAGAAAAGGTGAAGAGAAAATGACTTTTGCCAGTAAGAAAGAAGCTGACGCTCACGACAAGCTGCTCGATATGGCAGACGCGTTCACCGACTGGCTGTTGCAAAGCGGAATGCAGATGGATGAAACGCAGGCTGAGAATCTTGGCCTGTATCTCGCCGAGCAGAAAGAGACCGTGCAGCATATTCTGCGTACCAGCAAACTTCCCGATCTCACTGCCCCAGCTACAACGGATAAAACTGAATCCGATGCGGCTGACACGAAAAAGATCAGGGCTGTAAAAGCGGCCTGATTCTCAGAATGCGTCATCAACGATCCTGTAGCCGCAAGCAGCCATCTGCTTGCGGCTTTTTTTTAGCCCGAACATGAAAAGAGTAAAGGAGATGACGTGCGGCAAGGAATGAAGGAAAAAATCATCCGGATCTGTGATTCAAAAATTGCTTCAAAGGGAAGCAACGTTGGGCTTTCGTTTTATGCTTTTTTTGCTAATAAAAATGACGATCCTGAACTGCTTATGGAAGTGGCGCACTGGTGGATTATGGAGATGAAACTGGACCATTTTGAAAAGGCTGAAAAGATCAGAAACCTCGTCTTGGCCCTGTAGCACGCTAAAACGGGATGGCCGGTAACATTGCGGGATTGCATTGCTCTGACCGTCGCATAAATCTTCACAGACCAGTCAGCCAATCGTCGCTGCGCACGTAAGCCTGCTTCTTATCGCGCGTTGTGCAGCATCCGCTGTTTCTTTGATGTTGGCGCTAACAGGGTATTTTTTGTTCGTGGCGCAGTCCACTTTGTGCCAGTAGTGGACAAAGCTGGCATAACTATAAATCTCTCAACGCGGAGCAAGTCAGTCAGTTGGTAACAGGAGAGAGTTGTCAAAAGTTGTCTCCCGCTACCATCGTCATCGGAGATTCTTAAGTGTGCGCACTATAAGTCACTGTTGCTTCAATCTGTAACTTATAGGATTAAAAATTTGATCTTACACAAGCGCCTTTATAGTATAAGTGCCTTTTATCTGATTTGTTAAGATAAAATTTGGATTTTTATTCTATAGATTGGGTTTTATTCCCTATGGGATAGGAATGTATTCATAACATGAAGCTCATAAATTCCAGCGAGCTAGTTTTTAATCGGCGAAGTTGCTTTTTTCTCAGAAATGTAACATTATATAAGAAACATTCTGTCAAAAGAAATTTATGAATAAATTCACTGATTTTTTTAACATATTTTGGGAATGGCTTGAGCCATCTCTAACCTTTATTTCCACAAATCAAATCTTAAGTGGTGCTGTTGCTACCCTCATTGCAGCTGTATTGATTTTTATATTCAAAGAATATATTAAACCGCCACCAAATTTTTCGGGCGTCTTTGAAATTGAATGTGAAACACTAAAATCCGCATACAATCCCTACTTGAATTTAAAAACATTTTATACACTGACTTTAATATGTGACAACAATAACATTGAAGGGTTTATTGAGAAAACAAAAGACGTTGAAAACAATAATAATATAAGACCATACACTGGTAAGCATAGAAGTACTGGAGAGGTTCGAGGGGTGATTAAGAGAAATTACTTAAGGAAAAATCATGCCTCATTGAATATAAAAATGGAAGGTGAGTTAAGGAGTTATACCATTTTGTTGTATTTCCAAAAGGTGAATGCAGATGCTATGCATGGCAAATTTTGGTCCACAGCTGCAGATTCATCAGGAGACGTGAAATGGCAGCGAAGCGCTTTTTGATTACCTTACTGTCATCGCCATACTTGCTATTGGCATTAATCGTTTTTAAATTCAGGGTAAAAAGTATTATGGAAGATTATTATAAATGCATTGATTATATAAGGCTTAGTTCGATAAATGAAAGATCTATATCTTTATCTTTGATTGATATATTAAGAGTGGCTGAGGATCATCGACAACTATTACACAGGGGTGTTGATCCAGTTGCTATTTTAAGAACTATATATCTGAGATCATTTAAAAATATTCATCAAGGCGCAAGTACTATAGACCAACAATTTGTTAGAACAATAACTAAAAGATATGAGAAAACAGTTCGAAGAAAAATAAGAGAGCAAATATTAGCCATTCTTATCAGGAAAGTAACAACAGCAGATGATATCTGCATAGCATATATATCCTGTTGCTATTTTGGCTATGGCACTTATGGGATAGCTAAACTTACCAAAGCTCATGCAAGCATTAGTGACTTTGGCATAGCTGCACGGGTTAAGTATCCATTCAGGAAAAACATTGATGACCTTACTGAAGGCAAATTTAATCGAAGGGCGCTATATCTTTCTCATCTATGTAAAATAAACCCGGATAGGGCGTCGATTTTTTTACGAAAATAAATTAAAAATATCAGTCAATGGAAATTTTAAAAGTGTGTATTTTTGAAATGTGTTGTGTATTTTTCATATGCTTCTGCTGAGGCACGTTATTTTCCTATGATTTTAAAACTACTTGCAGTGGTTAGATTCTGTCTGGTTTGAACTGGGGGGATTATAGAAATGCATTTGAAATTGTCATCTAAGATGAATGTTTATACAATTTCATTGTTCAGTCATTTAATGATTATGTTTTGTTTCTATTATCTCCTGACCGTCCGCCAACCACTGGAAGTGGCAGATAAAAATTGCCTTTTTGACAGATATTTACATGTCCGCTTTTCGCTCTTAGCAGACCTAACGTTACCTCCCCCACCTCTTCCCTCAACGCTACCAGCCATAAAACCTGGTAGCTATACAAACGCACCAGGCTGTTACGTTAATACCTGATTAGCCCATAACGAGGAATCGCGCATGACCACACATCCGCTACGCCAGATAATCGAATCCTGTGACCACGCCATCACCACCAAAAACTATGACGCCCTGATGGAGTACTACGCCGACGACGCGGCTCTGGTGGTCAAGCCCGGCATGACCGTGAAAGGCAAAGACAATATCCGCAGAGCATTTATAGCCATCTCTGATTATTTCCAGGACCAGCTGATTGTCGAACAAGGAGAGATGCAGGTGATCGAAGGAGGTGATAATGCGCTCGTTATCATGGAAACCGTTCTGCGTTTTCCTGATGGTCAGGGAGGGACAACAGAAATGTCGCGTCGCGCTACCTATGTTTTTCGGCAGGAAAGCGACGGTCGCTGGCTTTGTACTATCGACAACTCCTACGGTACGTCGCTTCTGGATAACGGGAACTGATCGCATTAATTACATGGTTTCAAAGGGGCACTGCCGCCCCTCCCCGTCAGCGTCCTTAATGCGCAGTAATGCGCGGCTCCTTCACAAACTCAGCCAGCAGCCACACCATATCGTGCAGCAGGCCCGTTAGCTCTTTCGCTACGTAAGCGGGCAGCGTGCCCCCCATAACCGCTTGCGTCAGCGCCAGAACATAGTCCACCTGAGTCAGGGTGTCCTGCCAGCAATCCGGCACGCAGGAGTTCAGTTTCTCACCCATGATCAACTGTTCTATCAGGTGGGGAGGAAGATCGACATCGCAGAGTTTACGCAGCCTGCGCAGGGCCTGAAGAAGACGCTCACACAGCGCAGTACGGCTCGTGGCATCATCGGTTTCGACCAGCACGCTCACCAGCGCGGCGCAGTTGTCGGCGACGTCAAATAGATCGGCATCAGCCGGAAGCGGTCGGGAGATAAGTTGCAGAATGACGTTTTCGTCAGATGGAAGGTAAGTCAGGGTTGGGATAGTAGCCATCGTAAGGCATCCTCAGTGTATAAAAATTGGGTGAACCACCCGATGAGTTCCTACGCTCGAGGGGGTAGCGCTGACAGAGGTAGGAATACCGCCCACAGAGAAAACGGCCAGCCTTGCGGCTGCTCCGTCAGCGCCACCGCAATTTTAACGAGATCGGCGTTGTCGCGACATAAAAATATCGCTCTGTAGATGCGGGTTCCTACGCCCGATTGCGGATGTGCCGCAACGCAGGCACTTTACGACCGCGACCCGTTGAGAAAAAGACCTAACACTTAATTTCATAAGGTTACTTTGCGGTTTGCGAGGCGCCTTCCAGAATGACAACGCTGCCCTCAATTTTAAGCGTATCAATCACCGCTCCAGGCGCAGGCGACACGCTACGGTGCGGATATTGGGTTCTTGCCAGGCCTCGGCAGCTAATAGGGTATTCAGGATATTATCAGCCGTTCAGCCATCCGGGTGTTTAAATGGTTAAAATAAAATAATATTTACATTGCGGTAATAAATATTCTATGTCTTAATAGCGTCATCGGTTTGGAAAACAGACCTTATGAAAGCAGTTTTAGTAAAGCAGTCCTCAGTTCAGGTGTTATCCTTAGATATCCCTTCTTCATGAGCCTTCTCCTAAGTGCCAAATAAGTAACTCTCTCAATACAGGCCATCATCGCCGCACTATGTGGCTCATAAATTAAGGAATTATCTATGTCTAATAAAATGACTGGTTTAGTAAAATGGTTCAACGCAGATAAAGGTTTTGGCTTTATCACTCCTGACGACGGCAGCAAAGATGTATTCGTGCATTTCTCTGCAATCCAGGGCGATAACTTCAAAACTCTGGATGAAGGTCAGAAAGTGTCCTTCACCATTGAAAATGGCGCTAAAGGCCCTGCGGCCGGTAACGTCACTGCACTGTAACAGGTGCTCATTATCAGTGGCGCTTACGATAGCGATGAAGGCGTTGGCCTGAGCAGTTATGTGCTACTGATAATAAAATGAACCCGCCCCGAGCGGGTTTTTTATTTATACTTCCTGACGTCTTCATCTCTTCAAATATTGTTAAAAAAATAAGTCATCATCATTTTAATCGTGTATTGTTTTTGTCCCCTTATAGCAGGAGCTCCCTATGTCAGTACGTAAAAAAACACAAACTCATCGTAATTATTTAGTGAAATGCACATGTCCAGGCTGTGCAAAAGATTCAGAACACAGCTTTAGCCGCGTTCAGAAAGGCTCTCAACTTGTCTGTCCGTCTTGCAATACCCTCTTTAAATCTTCCAAATGAATGAAGGCGTGTTCCTGCCATTCTCTTTATCCCTGAAATAAAGCTATATTTTCAGCGTATCGATCACAGCCCTCAGGGCAGGCGACACGTTGCGGTGCGGATAATAGAGGTACAACCCGTCCATGCGCAGGCTATAGCGCTGCAACACCCTGATCAGCGTTCCGCGCGCCAGATCGTCAGCCACCAGCTCCACCGGGACATAGGCCAGCCCAAGCCCCAGCCGGGCGGCTTCAGCTTCCATGTAGCTGTCAGACAGCGCCCATTGTCCCTCTGGCCGATGGGTGATTTTTTTCCCGTCCTGCACCAGTTCCCACTGATAGTCACTACCGTCGGCAAACTGATAGGCAATGCAGGGATGATCCACTAAATCGGCTGGCGTCTGCGGAAAACCGTAGCGTCTGAAGTGTTCCGGGGCAGCCACTGCGGCCATTTCCATATCAGGCGTGATACGCACGGCAATCATTCCCTGCCCCACTTCCGGCCCCAGTCTGACACCCGCATCAAACCGCTCGGCGATAATGTCGACGAAGCGGCTTTCATTCATCAGTTCCAGCCTGATGTCCGGATAACGCTGTTTAAAAATGGCGAGCTTTGGCAGCAGACATTTATCGATAGCATGCTGGCTGGCATTAATACGCACCGTGCCGGACGGCGTCTGACGATAGTGTGCCAGGGTCGCCAGACCCGTATCGAGCGTATCGAATGCAGACTCGGCGGTCTGATAAAGCTGTTCCCCGGCGTGGGTAAGCGAGAGCTTGCGCGTGGTGCGGACCAGAAGTTGAACGCCCAATCGCGCTTCCAGCTCGCGAACCGAGCGGCTGATACCGGATTGCGCCAGCCCAAGCCGAAGCGCGGCCGCCGTGAAGCTCCCTTCCCGTACCACCTGCATGAACAGGTACAGCTCATTATAGTTTTCCCGTTTTGCCATCATGCCCACCTATTTATAACAATATGATATGAATCCTAGCAGATTTCGCCCTCTAATCAGCACTATTTCTGCTAACTATAATGACCGCAACACAACAACCCCAGGGTTCATTTCCATGAAAACATTTACCCAAAAACTGTCCGTTGCGATGTTGCTATGTGCATCATTAAGTGGAGTGACAACAATGAGTTATGCAGAAACCACCAACCCAAACGCGCCTGTTTCGATGGTGAGTACATGGGATAAAACCTTCGCCGAAAGTGACAAAGTCGATCACCGTAAGGTGTCCTTCCAGAACCGATACGGGATCACCCTGGTGGGCGATCTGTATCTTCCCAAAAAACGCGGCGACCGCAAGCTGGCGGCGATTGCGGTCAGCGGGCCGTTTGGTGCAGTCAAAGAGCAGTCCAGCGGCCTGTATGCGCAGACCCTGGCGGAGAATGGGTTTGTGACCCTGGCGTTCGATCCGTCCTATACGGGCGAAAGCGGTGGCCAGCCGCGCAACGTCGCGTCTCCGGATATCAATACCGAAGACTTTAGCGCGGCGCTGGATTTCCTGGGGTTGCAGAAAGAGGTTGATCGTAACCGCATTGGTATTCTCGGCATCTGCGGCTGGGGCGGTATGGCGCTGAATGCGGCCTCCATGGATACCCGCGTGAAAGCGGTCGCCACCAGCGTGATGTATGACATGAGCCGGGCGATGGGCCACGGCGTGGGCGACGGGAAAGATCGCTATTCAACGTCTGACCGCCGTGCCGTTCTGCAGTATCTGAACGCACAGCGCTGGAAAGATGCTGAGAACGGGACCTTCGCGCACGGCGGTCATGACATTTATGTCGATGAGAACGGCAAGGTGACGGCGGCTGAACGTATTCTGCCAGAGGCGTTGCCAGCAGACCCGCATCCGGTACTGAAGGAGTTCTATGACTACTACCGCATGCCGCGCGGCTTCCACGCGCGTTCCGTCAACTCCACCGGCGCATGGACCGCGACCACACCATTATCCTTTATGAATATGCCGCTGCTGAGCTATGCCGGGGAAATTACTATCCCGACGCTTATCGTAACCGGTGAAAAGGCACACTCCCGCTACTTTGCTGAAGATGCGTTTAAAGCGGTCGGCAGCAAGCAGAAGGAACTGGTGATTGTTCCGGGCGCAAACCATGTCGATCTGTACGACAACGTTGCCGGGAAGATCCCTTTCGCGCAGTTTGAACAGTTCTTCAAAACCAGCCTGAAATAAACCGCTCCGCCGCCCGTGTTAAGCGGGCGGTGTTTCGTGAAAGATGACTATGTCCACTCTGAATCCTACCACCTCACAGAATGAGGAACGCGCGCACTGGGGCGGTATTTTTGCCATGACCCTGTGCGTATTTGTCCTGATTGCCTCGGAATTTATGCCCGTCAGCCTGCTCACGCCCCTTGCCAGAGATTTGGGCGTTACAGAAGGGCTCGCTGGCCAGGGGATCGCAATTTCCGGCGCGCTGGCGGTTCTGACCAGTCTCTTCCTTTCCCGGCTTGCCGGGAATATGAACCGCAAACACCTTCTGCTGGGCATGACGATCCTGATGGCGCTCTCGGGGATGATTATCGCTTTCGCCCCAAACTATCTGGTTTACATGACAGGCCGCGCGCTGATCGGTATCGCAATAGGTGGGTTCTGGTCCATGTCTGCCGCAACGGCCATTCGCCTTGTTCCGCAGCATCAGGTATCGCGCGCGCTGGCGATATTCAACGGAGGGAACGCGCTGGCGACAGTGGTGGCAGCCCCACTGGGGAGCTATCTCGGCGCCACCATTGGCTGGCGCGGTGCCTTCCTGTGCCTGGTTCCTGTAGCGATAGTCGCCTTCATCTGGCAGTGTTTTAGCCTGCCGGGTATGAGAGGGAATCAGTACGATGCCTCGCGTGGAAGCGTTTTTCGTTTGTTCCGTCAGCGAGCGGTCTCTGTGGGTCTGCTGGCCTGCGGCCTGTTCTTTATGGGACAGTTTGCGCTGTTTACCTACGTGCGGCCGTTGCTTGAAACCGTCACGCAGGTCAGTCCCTCTGGCTTATCGCTGATTTTACTCACCATCGGCGTCGCGGGTTTTGTTGGCACACTGCTCGTTGCCATGGTTCTGAACGCGGCGTTTTACCCGACGTTAATCGCCATTCCCCTGCTGATGGCCGTCATTGCAGGCGTGTTGATATTGACCGGTCACAGCCTGTGGATCGTTGCCCTGCTGTTAAGCTTCTGGGGGATGCTGGCGACGGCGGCTCCCACAGGATGGTGGACATGGATTGCGCGAACGCTGCCGCAAGATGCCGAAGCCGGTGGCGGGTTAATGGTCGCAGTGATCCAGCTCGCCATTGCGCTCGGCTCAACGGCGGGTGGTATGGTGTTCGATCATAGCGGCTGGCAGAGCACGTTTGCATTGAGCGGAATATTGCTCCTGGGCGCGGTTGTGTTGACGCTTCTGCTTTCGCGTCTTCACAAATCACTCGCCGGATGATTTGTTGACGCTTTTCTTCACCGCTGGTGTATTGTTTTTAAACGATTCATCACTTTGAAGAGAAGCGGCGACATGATTAACATCCTCGGCAAAACCACCTCCATCAATGTTCGTAAAGTGCTCTGGACCTGCGAAGAAGCAGGCCTCGCGTATCAACAGGAAGACTACGGCAGCGGTTTTGCCTCAACGGAAACGGATGCCTTCCGCGCGCTGAACCCCAACGCCATGGTGCCGGTACTGATTGACGGTGATTTCGTGCTGTGGGAGTCCAACGCCATCTGCCGTTATCTGGTGCGCAAGGCCGGACGTCACACGCTGCTGCCCGCAGAGCCGCAGGCCTGCGCCAACGTTGAGCGCTGGATGGACTGGCAGGCAACCGAATTCAATAACGCCTGGCGCTATGTCTTCCCGGCGCTGGGACGTAAAAACCCGGACTTTAACGACCCTCGGCGCATTGCAGCGGGAATAAAAGAGTGGAACCACTGCATCACCATTCTGGAAAACCAGCTGCAGCGCACCGGAGCCTTTGCAGCGGGCGAGACGTTTACCCTTGCGGACGTGGTGCTTGGGCTGTCGGTGAATCGCTGGAAGATGACGCCGTTTGATAAGCCCGACGTTCCCGCGATTGAGGCCTGGTTTGAACGTCTCAATCAGCGCCCGGCGTTTTTGCGTCACGGCAATAACGGCATGATGTAAAGTATTTACGCCCCCATGTTGAGCAAGGATATTTTATTTAATTACTAAACCCTTAAACGTATCAGAAGGAATAATAATCAAGCCATATCCTGGACAGCCCGTTGCACCGCTTTGCTAGCCTGACTATTCAGGCAACGCTCAACCTGGAGGTATTCTTGCTGATTAGACTCAAGAAAGAACGAACGCATAAGGAGGATCGCCGGCTTGCTCTCTGGCTGGCGACCTCGGCAGGTTTACTGAATGCCATCGCCCTCGGCGCATTTGGTTTTTTCCCCTCACACATGACCGGCAACACCTCACAATTATCCAGCGAAGTCTCTTCCACCGACCTGAGCGATATGATTTTCTTCGGGTCGATTATTCTCTCCTTTGTCGCAGGCGCCATTATTGCGCGCACGATCGTGATATGGGGCATTATCCATAACGTCCGGTTGGTTTTTTGCCAGATCCTTTTTGTCGAAGGGATATTGCTGACCGGTGTCTCCTTCTACGAAATGTTTTTTCATACCCTCACGAGCAACCGCGAAATTATTCTTTTTCTGTGCGGCCTGATGGGCATTCATAATTCCACTTCCACGCAGCTGTCCAGTGGACGGGTGAGATCGACGCATATTACCGGGACGCTGACAGACGCGGGAATATCCCTGGCCTCCGTACTGGTGGCAATGCTCCGCAGGGATTACTCCAAAGATACGGCGGCACAAAAAAGCCAGTTGAAAACCCACTTAACCACCCTTTTCTCGTTTATCACGGGCGGTATCGCAGGACTGCTGCTGTTCAGGTGGATCGGGTTTAACGCCATGCTGGCGCTCGGGTTGATGCTCGCCGTGGTCGCTATCGTTTCAATTATCACCGTCTCGACGCGGGTTCGACGGGTTCGGGCTACCGTCTGAGTGTTGCAACTGCCCCAGCAGGCGCTGCATGTTGACGTCGCAGGAGATCCCATCCGGACGGTTGGTGATGCTTGCGACCAGCGTCAGCAATTCTCTGCGGTTTTCCTCAAGCTGCTTCTGCATCGCTTCTATTTCGGCAATACGCGTCTTCAGGGACTGGATCAGTCCCTCATGATCCCAGTGCTGTTGCGGCTGCGGCAGGAAGCGGCGTATTTGCTCAAGTGAGAACCCGGTACGTTGCGCGTTATCGATGATGTTCAGCAGCGCTGCCGCCTCTTTAGAATACGAGCGGTACCCGTTCCCCTGCCTGACAGGCTGCGGCAGTAGACCTTCCGCCTCATAAAACCGAATACGCGACGGGGAAATACCCGTCATTTTCGACAGCTCGCCAATTTTCATTGCATCTACTCTTATGTATTGACCTTAAAGTTAACTTTAAGCTTAAACTTTTTATACGGTCAACCGGATCGTCATCTCATCAGGGAGCTCATATGCAAACTATTCTGGGTGCCAGCGGGCAAATCGCCCGTGAACTGACCCGCGAATTAAAACGCGCCTATACCGACGATATCAGGCTGGTCAGCCGCCATCCGCAGAAAGTTCACGCCAGCGATATCACGGTGGCGGCCAATCTTCTGGATGCGCAGCAGACGCAGGAGGCGGTTAACGGCAGCGATACGGTCTATTTTACCGCCGGTCTGCCGCCGGATTCCGCACTGTGGGAGCGTCAGTTCCCAACCATGCTGGAAAATGCGCTGGATGCAACGCGAAAGGCGGGTGCAAAATTCGTCTATTTTGACAATACCTACATGTACCCCCAGAGCGACGTGCCGCAAACTGAAGAGACGCGCTTTGCGCCCCGGGGACGGAAAGGCAACGTGCGTGCGCTAATGGCCAACCGAGTGCTTGCCGAAATGCAGCGGGGCGACATTCCCGTCCTCATCGGTCGGGCACCAGAGTTTTACGGGCCTGATAGAACGCAGAGCTTCACGAATACGCTCATTATCGACAGGTTGAAGCAGCACAAATGCCCGCGCGTTCCGGTACGTGACGATACGCTTCGCACCCTCATCTGGACGCCGGATGCCAGTCGTGCGCTCGCCCTGCTGGGCAATACACCTGATGCCTTCGGGCAGACGTGGCATTTGCCCTGCTGCGATGAAAGGCTCACGTATCAAAATTTTGTCGCTCTCGCCTGCAGTATCTTCGGCCAGAAAGCGGACTACACCGTGCTGGGCAAGCTGGCATTCGCCGCGACGGCGCTGTTTTCACAGGGGGCGCGCGAAATGCGTGAACTGTTGCCCAGATACGACGTTGATAACCTGTTTGATTCGACGAAATTTAAGCGGCATTTTCCCGACTTCCCCGTCACCTCATACCGGCAGGGTCTTGAGAACATCTGGCAGGAATGGACATCTAAAGCGCACAAAACAGCGTAGACGCGCTGCCGCACCGTCAGCGGTGCGGCCTGATCCTGTGACAACGTCACATTCACTTCTCGTCTTTAGGACTATTCTGCCTGCACCTCTTTCAGCCCTTACGCCATAAGGCTTAACCCGAGGTTGTCACTGTTTTCATAGGGTTACTGATTTTACCCCTTCGCTGGAACCCTTCCCAAACGCTTGCTATAGGTGAAATACCCCTGCCGAAACATGGCATAACAACAGGCAACCGGTGGTTGCTATA
>Ga0209281_1000399_pt1 | contig 66897 bp, 72 predicted proteins | sample MedtruBG_FD_187514 | JGI IMG/M metagenome (GOLD analysis project Ga0209281, IMG submission 187514) | Root nodule microbial communities of legume samples collected from California, USA - Medicago truncatula BG (SPAdes) (version 2) | ecosystem: Host-associated > Plants > Roots > Nodule | place... | reverse complement strand
AAGATAATCTTCAACAGCTTCAAGTTTTTGACCTGGAGAAACTTTAGCTTTTCTTCCCATAAAAATATACTCCCTTCATAATGACAGTTTTATTATTTTAACTGTCTACTATAAAGGGAGCATATCACATATCATATCTATTGATGCTTTTTTGTTATGTGTAAATAAAAAAATGTGTGGTAAAATATGTGCTATAAAAGACATGAATAGAAGGGTGTTAAGAGGAAGAAGTTTAATTTAACACATATAATACTGCATGTAAGTGCATTAATATACATGAGGAATAAAGAGTGGATATTTATTAATATAGATTTTTTAGGTGGAGCTTTAGAAGTTGGTGGAAGCTCTATTTTAATAAAGATTAATGAGAGAAATATATTATTTGATGCTGGAATCAGACAAAGTGCCAGCAAAGATAGTGTTCCTAATTTTAGGGATATTTAAACTTATGGAGGATTAGATGCAATAATTATAAGCCATGCTCATTTAGATCATATAGGATGTTTGCCTATTATAAGCAAAGAATATCCAAATGCTAAGATATATATGAATAATATGACAAAGGATTTGGTTAAAGTTCTGTTATATGACAGTTTAAAAATAATGAATAATAGAGATGCTGAAATAACTCTATATGCTGAAGCAGATGTGAAAATACACTAAATAGAATATTTACCATAAATAATGTAAAGTTAAAAAAGTTGGATTATCTGCTCATGCTGATAAAAATGAAATAGGATTAAAGAAAACTCCATCTTATAATCCAGGTAATATGAATATTTCTTTAAATATTATAAGTGGTGAAGAAAATTTTGATAGAATCAAAGAACAATTTAAAAAAATGCAGGGTGTAGTTTGGTAAAAAAACAAAATAATGGTTAAAATAAAATTCAGTATAGTTGTTTATTGAAAAGTAATAGTATATAATAATTATTATCAATTATTATATACTATTATTTTTAGGAGGAGATGAAATGGAATTTATTTTAAAAATACTAATTGGGATTGTTGCGCTTGAGCACATATATATATTATGGATAGAGATGTTTGCATGGACTACAAAAGGAGTTACTACTTTCAAATCATTACCTAAAGAATTATTTCCAAAAACAAAATCTTTAGCAGCAAATCAAGGATTATATAATGGCTTTTTGTCAGCAGGTCTTATTTGGTCATTATTAATTAGTGATCCAATTTGGTCTAAAAATATAGCGGCTTTTTTCTTAGGTTGCGTAATAATTGCAGCAGTTTATGGAGCAATAACAGCTTCAAAATCAATTTTTATAAAACAAGGTATGCCAGCATTAATAACTATGTTGATTTTACTATTCTTCTAATAAATGAGTTTACTATTGCACTATAATATAGTATAATAACAAAATAATGGATTTTAAGGAGGAGTGTAAGTTATGAAACCAGTTAATTGCTAATTTAAAGATTAATTTTATTTGAAAATTAATGAGTTTTCTAAGGGAGTTTTACTTTTTTTGAACAGAAAAAGGTTTGTTTATTGTACTCTTTTATGAAATTAGCAATTTGGAAGATAACTTGCATTACTAAAATACTAATATTTGATAAGATATAAATAGTTATATAGTTAGGTTGAATGATTTTACAAATTTAGGGAATGTAAGAAGAATGCTTATAATAATATTTTGAATAAAATTATTTTTTTAAGCTAAGCCAAGTAACTTTTGATAGCTGAATTTTAGAATTTAGAACATTTATCAGATTATATTAATTTTGTTTCGTATTTTAGACTGTAGGAAGAATTATCTTCTTATGGTCTTTTTATTTTGCAGTAAAATATGTGAGCATAGAAATCTAGAAAGCTTATTAAGTCCAGTTTTATTTTGTGAATATATTTAAATTCAAAAATAGCAAAGTTAGAGATTCATTCATAAGAGAGCAGGGAAAAGTAATTTACACTTTAAATAGAAAATAGTTATTAAGAATTATTATTTTAGAAATATGAAAATTAAGAAATGAGGGATTTATTATGATGGAATTATCACTTAATAATGTGATGAAATATTTAGATGCAACATTGGTTCTTAGCAATATATCTTTTAATATTTATGAGAATGAAAGAGTAGGAATAATCGGTGCAAATGGAAGTGGAAAAAGTACTATTTTAAAGATAATGGCAGGAATTGAGACTATGACCAGGGATGATAAGGGATATATTTCAATGCCTAGAGGTAAGTCAGTTGGATATCTAGAACAAATACATGATTATAAAGATAACTATAAGGTAAGTGATGTTTTAAAATTAGCATTTAAAGAGCTTCAAAGTATTGAAGAAGAAATAAAGTTATTGGAAGAAAAAATGAAGCATTTAGAAGGTTCAGAGTTAGAAAAAGCCTTAAATAAATATAGTAAGATGCAGCAAAATTATGAAGTCAAGGGTGGCTATGATAAGGAGGAAAAATTAAGCAAAGTATGTAAAGGGCTTAACTTTGAGGATAGTTTCTTAGACAAAAATTTTAATATATTAAGTGGTGGAGAAAAAACAACAGTAGTTTTGGGAAAGATTTTATTAGAAGGTCCAGATATATTACTTTTAGATGAACCTACAAACCATTTAGATATGGATTCAGCAGAATGGCTTGAAAATTTTTTGAAAAGATATAAAGGAATAGTTATTGTAGTATCCCATGATAGATATTTCTTGGATAATGTGGTGACAAAAATTATAGAAGTAGAAGATATGGAGTGCGAAACCTATAAGGGAAATTATTCAGACTTTTTAAAGCAAAAAGACGAAAATATGCTTTTAAAATTTCATCAGTTTAAGGAGCAGCAAAAGCAAATAAAAGCTATGGAAAAAACTATAAAAGAACTTAGAGACTGGGCAATTAGAGCTGATAATAGCAAATTTTTTAAGAGAGCAGAAAGTATACAAATAAAACTTGATAAAATGAAGAGAATTGAAAAACCTAAATTTGAAAAACAAAACATGAAATTGGAATTTAATTCAACAGAAAGATCTGGTAATAAAGTTATTTATGCAGAGAATTTAAGCAAGAACTATGAGGACAAAGTATTGTTTAACAATTCAGAATTAAAAGTTAAATTTGGTGAAAGGGTTGCATTAATAGGTGCAAATGGAAGTGGGAAAACTACCTTTTTGAAAATACTATTGGAGGAAGAAAAAGCTGATAGTGGTATTATTAAAATTGGTGAAAGTGTTAAAGTAGGATACCTGCCCCAAAACATTAGATTTAATGATGAAGAGTTAACTGTACTTGAATGTTTTAGAGAAGATGTTATGATGCTTGAGGGAAAAGCAAGAGAGTATTTATCAAAATTTATGTTCTTTGGAAGTAGTGTTTTTAAGAAGGTAAAACAATTATCTGGAGGGGAAAGAATTAGACTTAAATTAGGAAAACTTTTATATGAGGATATTAATTTGCTGATTTTAGATGAGCCTACTAACCATTTAGATATAGATTCAATTGAAACTTTAGAAGCAGCATTAGAAGATTTCAACGGGACCATATTATTTATTTCTCATGATAGATATTTTATAAATAAAATGGGAACTAGAGTAACAGCTATTGAAAATCAAAGTTTTAAAAATTATATTGGAGATTACGATTATTATAAGGAAGAAAAGAACAAACTTAAACTGGAATTTGTTGAAGAGAAAAAAGTAATTAAAGAAAAAACTAAAAATGTAAAGCACGTGGATGAAAATAAAAAAATAGAAAAAGAAATAGTTAAACTAGAAAAAAGAATAGTTCAATTAGAAGAAGAAGTTTTAGAAATAAATAATAAAATGTGTCAATTAAGTGATAATTATAGCGAACTTAATGAATTATATATTAAAAAAGAAGAAATGGAAAAACAATTAGAAGAGGCTATTGAAGAATGGACAGATTATAATAATAAAATTGAGCAAACAGCAGAGTAAGATAGTAGATAGTTTTGTGTAAAAACAAAACTATCTATTTTTATATTAAGTAGTAATTAATTATTGTCATTTTTACCATTTGATCACTTAAATTAGAATAAGAATGAGGTTTTGAGGAATCAAAAACTATTGAATCACCAACATTTAAAATATGTTTTATCCCATTAATATCTAAAGATAATCGACCATTATATACAATAATATATTCTTCAGTTTTCTCACCATGCGAGTTAGATTCATATGTGCTGCCAGCATCTAACTCAACAGTGAAAAGTTCGAAATTTCTATTTACATAACTAGTAAAATAGCAGTAAATTCTGTATTTGCCATCAAGAGCAATTTGTTCTTTAGCATCTTCTTTTTTGATACAGATATCACTTTCTATTGGCTCATCAATAAGGTGCGTATATGGGACTTTAAGACCTGTAGCTATCTTCCATATTGTATTAATCGTTGGATTTGATTCTCCACGTTCAATTTGCCCTAGCATAACTTTGCTAACACCGCATATTTCAGAAAGTTTACTTAAACTTAATTGTCTTTCAGTTCGTAATCTATTTAGATTTCCACCAATAATATTATTTAAATTCATATTTTCACTCCTTGACAAATATAACGTACAAACGTAACATATAACATATGGAAAGTATTACGTACAATACATATATTATATATTACAATTTTGGGGATAAACAATCAAGGGGTGGGCAAATTTATGGAAGTAAAAGAAAGATCACAGAAAGCCTTAGAAATAGGGGGAAAAGCAAACATTTATTATTTTGTACAAGGAGTAAAAGACTGTATACCAACTATATTTGGATATCTTAGCATAGGATTTGCTTGTGGAATTTTATCAAAATCTTGTGGATTAACTTTTGCAGAAGCAATAGGAATGAGTATTTTTGTTTATGCAGGATCAGCTCAGTTTATTGCTTCAAGTATGATATTATCGAATGCATCAATAGTAAATATAATAGCTACTATTTTCTTTGTTAATTTCAGACACCTATTTATGAGTGCAGCATTAGCACCGTATTTTAAGAAAAATTCATTTTTGAAAAATTTATCTATAGGAGTACTCTTGACAGATGAAACTTTTTTAGTTGCAGCTGCAGAAGGGTTTAATAGAAAAAAGATTAATTATTTTTGGATGATTGGATTAAATATTACTGCATATTTAAACTGGATTGTAGCTACAGGAATTGGAGTAATACTTGGAAGTATTATACCTGATTATAAGGTCTTTGGATTAGATTTTGCGTTAACAGCTATGTTTATAGGATTATTAATTTCATCTATAAAAGGGAGCTTAAAAATAAATAAAGCTATAATAATCATCATTACTTCTATTATAACTTTAATCTTAAGTACACAAATAGTTTCAACTAGTGTTGGTATTATTATAGCAGCAATTATTGGCGCACTAATTGGGGTGGTGATTAAAGAATGAATTTATATGTTTGGAGTGTTATTATAGGAGGCTGCATTGTTACTGTACTTCCTAGGGTATTGCCTATAACAGTGTTATCAAAAATAAAATTAAATAAGAATGTTGAAGAATTTTTAACTTACATACCAATATCGATATTAGCTGCATTAATAGCAGTAGAACTTCTTACTGTTAACAATAAAATTTCAATTGAAGGTAATTCTTTAGAATTAATTGCAGCAATACCAACAGTATTAATAGCTATTAAAAAGAATAATTTATTATTAACAGTTATTGTTGGAATAGTATCAATTGCTATATTGAGATTTTTATTTTGAATTGAATGAGTTAAGTAGATATTATATTGGGGTTTAGGATAATGAAGGGTGAAACTTATCATAATCATAAGAATAAAATATCAAACTTTTATTAATCAAGTTACACTAAATAGGACGCTTTATATGAGATATATTAAAATATAGATAAATTGTAGAAAAATTATAGCAAAAGTAGAGATAGTGTATAAGAAATACATAATTAAAAGCTTTATAATAGTAATTGGGAACAAAAGATAGTTTCCTCTCATAAATAAATACCATTTTTAAAAAAGTATCTAGTTTAACCCATGGGCTAGGTACTTTTTTGTTATGGAAATTGGTGTTTAGTCTAACGAACGAAACCATCGAAAATTACCACAAAAGTAAATGCTTACGAAAGTAGGTGAATTTAAGATTAATTATTTAGGAGGAAAATGAAATGGGAACGATTGATTAAACAAAGAAAGTATTTCGCAAACTATTTAAGTGTAGGAAAGGGGCAGAAGAATATGTATTAATGAAGCAATTGATAAGGCATTATGATTTTATCTAGGTGGTAAGGATATAAAAAGTCAAAATTCTCAAAGAAGTAATGGCAAGAGTGGAAAAATTTATTCTTTTGAGTATGACGATGAATATATCTATAGCGTATTTTTAGATAAACATAATGTGGAGCTTTAGGATGTAGAGTATCTTCATTGGTGGAAGTTTAAAACCATATTTAAGGCATTTAAAGAAGGTAATGAAATATTGAAAATAATGGGCTGTAGAACTATGACCATAGACAATAAAATGTACAGAGAAAAAGAAATATTATAGAAAAGTAAGAAAATTTTATGAAATTCCAAAATCCAAAAATGAAAGAGAAAAAATTAAGGCTTTAGAATAAGCTTTAACGGGAAATGGGGATTTAAGAGGAATATTATAGAAGTTTTTATATTATCATATGAAAAAATAGCAAGTTAAAAATGGTTATATTTTGCATAATTAACTTGATTCTTTTTAAGCCTTATGAAAGGAATGATTATTTATAGCATTGGATTCTAATAAATGTGGGGATTTTTACAATACTCTTGCTAGAAAGCCTCCACGTTTTAGTATGTAAGGATGAATGACAAATTATCCTTTAAATAAATTATGAACGAAAAGGAGTGATAAAATGGACGAGTTGCTTGCATATATTTTAAGCAAAAAATATGGTCAAAGCATAGGTAGTGGAACATCAACTTTTAATTCAACGCAAAAGGGATTTGAATTAGGAACAAATACTGGAACGAGATTATCATTTCCAATACCTAATATGTGTACACACACAAATTTAGATAATATCTTAGAGAAATTGATTTTAGATGCAATTGGAAATTTATTATTTGACGGTAAAATAGATATTAATACACCAAACATAAATTATAATAAAGAATTTACAATATTAGAATCAGATTGGGTTCAAGACTCTATGGATAAAGAAAAATACACTTGGACAAAAGTGCATAATCTTGGCACGAAAAATATTGAATGTGCAGTGTATAATAGCTTAGATGAAGAAGTGACTGTTGGGGTAAAAATTCAAAATATAAACACAGTAATATTAACAAATACAAAACCTTTTAGTGGTCGAATTATAATTAATTATTCTATTGAATGTTCTTCTAATGGAGGCTCTACTACTGATTCAGATGGAACTGTAAAAATGACAGCTAGTGATACTACTAGCAAATATTTAGCAGATTTAATAGATGTGTCAACAATTAAAAATATAAATGGACATTTAGTAGCAACAACTTTAGATGGGTTAACTGCCACAATAGCAGAATTAAATTTTTTACATGGTGTTACTGGAAATATACAAGACAAGTTAAATTTATTAGCTGGAACAATATCGTTAAAAGATACTCATAAAGCCACTTATGCAGATTTAAATATGACAACTGGAATGATACAAGGCGATGCATATATAGTTGATGCAGATGAAACGCAAGGTGGAGAACAAACATGGTATGTATATAATAGTAAAAAATGGGTTTGTTTAAGTGCAATAAGTGCATCAACTAGAGATTTTTTTGTTAATCCATTGAATGTTATAACAGAATCAACAGGAATATACCAAGAGCCTCGTATAGACCCATTAATTGCAAGAAAATCAGATATTCCAAGTATACCTAATTTAAATTTATTAACTACTTATACTCAGAATGACGCTGATTTAGCTGATGCAGTAAGTAAGAAACACGACCATGCTAATAAGTCTGTAATTGATAATTTCTCTGAGGATAGTGATGAAAAACCGCTATATAAAGGTAATCCAATTACAAGTAGTGGAAGTGGTATAAGTGATTTAAGCACTTTTAGTACTACTGATTTAAAAGATACAACAAATTATAGATATGTAACTGATGCAGAAAAAGCTAACATTAAAAACTTGTCTGCAGTCGTAGCAACACAAACTAATATAAATAACACTTTGTCTACTATCACTAATGAGATTTCATCTAGTGCATCAAGCTCTAATAAATTAATCACTACTAATGAAGTAGATATAAAGATAAATAATGTTAAGTTTGTTAATTTAGCTGATGTAGACCATATAGTAAAACCAAACTCATTTATTGTTACTAATAGCACAGGAACTCAAATAACTTATCTAAACTCTATTGAGTCAATGATAAAAATACAAAAGATTACTGATAAAGATGGAATTGATTACTTTGATATTCCAAGTATAAAATTTGAAAATATGACTGGTGTAAAAGATTCGGATGGAAATTTAGAATTGACTTTGCAAAATCTGTTCACTACAGATTTGAAGGATATGCCAGCTACTTATGATAATGGTAAGGTGTTAGTTGCTAATAGTAGTTTACAAGCATATGAATTGAAAGACATTGGAACATTAACTAATAGTAAGGAAAACTTTACTAAATCTATAAGTCAAACTGACTGGTACCATGACACCACTTTGGGAATGTATACATGTTCAGTTTCTCATGGTTTAAATTCTAAGAATTTAATAGTAGGAATGGTTGATGCATCTGATAATTCTATTAATAATGTTACTTGGCAAATTATGGATGATGATACGGTAATGTTTAAATCAACTACTGGAGATGCTATAAGGGGGGTTATAAACTGTTCTCAAGGGGTTGATGGTAGTGGTACAGGAGGAACTGGTGGGGCTGCAACTGTTACTTCTAGCGATTTCATTGATGATACTAGGGTTAGAACAGATAAGACTTATAGTTCATCTAAGATAATCACTACATTAAATAACTATGCTCCAAAGAGTACAGTTTACACCAAAACTGAATCCAAGGCTTTGTATGCTAGTAAATTAAATGAGCATATTCATACTAATATGTCTACTTTGAATAAAATAACTGAAGATTCCAATGGAAATATGTATTTTGGTGATCAAAAGATTTTAGCTAATCTTAAACCATACACATATCAAAATCATTGGGATAGACAAAATTATACAACTTCTACGTTGCTTGTTGATGTTAATACAATCTTTAATACAAATAAATATAATGCAATTCTAAATACAGAATTTACTATACAAAATAATATAGCTAGTGTAGATGAAAAAACTGATGCATTAGCTGAAAATCAAGTGCATTTAGTTGTAATTGATAACTCAATAGTTGTATTAGATGTATTAATTCTACCAGCAAGCGTTCAAAAATATTTATTAGGAATATCACCTAATGTTCAAATAATGGTACAAGGTCAATTTAGTAGTAACTATTATTTGACAGCTTATTAATAAATTATAAATAAAAAGGAGGAAATAAATAATGGCGAAGATTTTAGGTTCAGCATCTATAGGTGGGAATATATCTAAAATGATAGAAACCCCAGATTATTTTTTTATAAATGGACAAGTATATGACAAAAATACACTTTCTCCAGACCCTTTTGATTTTTGTCCAGTAACTTCAAGTGCATTAAATGAGATGTCTTTGGCTCAAACAGCATATGTTAATGGTCATTGGGAAAGACAAAGAACAACAAACGGTTATATGATTGATAGTACAGATCCAGCTACTTGTTATGTAGTAACTCAAGGAACATTTGCAAGTTCATCAGCTGCGATTTATAAATTAACTAAAAACGCAAATGGAACTTGGACAAACACACCATATGCAGATTGGGGTGGTAGCTATAGTCCATTTATGGATATGATAAGTCAAGATAGTCAAAAAATTTACTATACAATTCATAGGATGGCAGGTGGTAGTTATGTTTATATTGGGCAATTAAATAAAATTACAATGAAATCTGTTGCAGTAAATTTAGGAAATGTTGGAGTAATAAGAATACTTAAAGATACTGATATGTATATTTATTTTACATGTAGCTCAATAAGTGGCTCAACTGTTAACGTTGGTAAATATGACAAAGTAGCTAATGCTGTAACATGGTTATTAGCTGATACATTACCATCTGGTAAAAACTATAATTTTGAAGCCTCAGATATGGATAGTGATGGAATATTTTATTCTGTCAGAGATGGATTAGGAATGGGAATGAGTGATCATTACGTGGGTATTAGAAAATTCGTACTAGATACCTCAAAAGATACTGTTCTTGCATCAAATGTTACTTTAGATACATCATTATATCCTTCCGGTAAAATACCATTAGTAACGGATGTTACTATGGGTGTAACACATACATTATTAAGGAATATTGATGCAAGCACTGGAAAGAACTATATGACACAGGTGGTTTATAATGGTGGGAATGGTGGCAACTATACTAATGCATCTGATTCAGCTTTATATACCTATGAAATTGTAGGTGACAGTAATTGGAAACTTGTATCTTACACAAGCTTTAACCCGGTTATTTATAGAACATGCTTACCAGTTCTAAATAATCAAGTAATAATGCTGGCTTATGAAAGTGGCTGTCATATGTATATGTGGGATTCTGGAACTACATCTTATAAGAAGGTATCTTCTTTTGATTCGCCAATAGGTGCTGTAGGAATTGATAATAATAACAATATGTATGTTCAATATACTGATACAAGCATAGAAATGATTAGTAATGTTATGCCGGTTACAGTATTTGCAGATTTTGAGGAAGATGTTTATAACTATAACGGAACTGACATAACTACAAATGTAATAGCGTACGTTAAGAATTACCAAGGAAAATATTTGCCAGCAAGTATACAAATTAATATTTATGGCAATTGCAAATTTACAAATGATGGTAAGAGGGTTAAAACTGTTACCACAACTAATCTTAATAAATTAACAATACCAGTAACAATTTATGATGCTGGTAATTTAAGGGTTTCAGCAAAAATATTATAGGATAACAAATTATCATTTTGATGATAAAGATAGTTATAAAGAATTAATTAATAATAAAAGAAATAAATAATAGTCAATTAGAAGAAGTAAGTTAATATTGCTTCTTTTTATTATGTTAAATTTAAGGAGGAATAAATCATGGCAAAAATATTAGATTCTAATACAATTACAGGAAGTGTACAGAAGGTTGTAGAAACATCAGCTGGATATATCATCAATGGGCATTACTACGACAAAGTGCAAATGATTCCTAAACCATTCAAACTATTTCCAACACTTGGAGATACTACTGACTTAAGTATGTCAAAAAAATTACTATTAGGCAGCACAGTAGCTAATCACTTTAAAACACAAGGGGATACTATTGTTAGTGATAGATATGACTCAACAATATCTTATGTTTGGGTAGTAGGGGCAAGAAGTTCTAATGCAACTAGATTATTGAAAGTCAAAGAAAATAATGGAGATATTAGTTTAGTTGCTTCAAACTTGTATTCAGCTCAACCAACAACAAGTCCAACAGTTAGAGCATATTGTGGACAAGACTCTACTTATTTATATTATATAATTTCTTGCGCTTCAACATTCAATGAATATTTTGTAAAAGTAGATAAAACAACCTTGGTTATGACTGTTATAGATAATTTCTCTGCATATTCATGGGGGTCAGCAATAAAAGAAAATGCTACTCATATATACTATGGTAGAAAACAAGGGTATGGGACTAGCATCTTAAAGAGATATAATAAAACAACTTCCACAATAGATACATTTAGTATAACTGCTAAAACATCCAATATTTACTTTAGTACATGTTTCTCAGAAATAGTATCAAATAGTGATACTTCTTTCTGCACTTATTCATTATGTCATAACTTATCAACTAATAAATTTACAGTTACAAGATATGCTTTTGACACTACTCAAACTACTTTAGATAAAGTTTGTACTGAAGCAGATATGAATATAACTTGGGGTTCTATTACACAATTCCCTGTATTTGCTTCAAATCCATCGGTTACGTATGAACCATTTATAACTACTGCAAGTAGTGGTGACAAGTATCTTAATATTGCAGTCTATGAAATAGCAAGTGGTTCAACTTCTACTAATATTCCAAGTTATGGTATATATACATTCTTACTTGATAATTCATCAAATACATTAACATTTAAGAATTTTATTCAAGTTACTGCTGATTATTTCAGAGGATTTATTGGAGCTAAAAGCAATACATCCTTAGTTTGTGCTTCACCTACAACTACTATATTTATGAGCTTTAATGAAGCAAATGAAAAATTCATTATTACTGATACAATAAGCAATCAGCCTTCACATATAGGAATAGATCAATCTGAAAACATCTGGATAGTAAATGCACTTGGAGAAGTAGATTATTTAAATCCATCTGTGCCAACTAATATAAATGTAGCTTATGAAAATTCAGCATACAAATATGAAGGTACAGACATAACTACTTACTGTACTGTTAGTTGTCAAAGCTATAGCGGAAGCAATATTGCAGCTAAATTACAATTAACATTGAAAGGTAATGCAGTATTTACTTCAAATAGCAGTAAAGTAATAACAGTAGATACATTATCTACTGATGTTTTAAAAGTTCCTATCAAAATTACTGGAGCTGGTAGTTTAACAGTATATCCACAATTAATAATGTAATAGCAAAAAAAGGGGGGAATTCCCCCTATTTTTATATAATTAGGAGGTGAAAAACATGAGTTTTGGTGATGGTATAGCACAAAGTATTGGTAATGTAGGATATAGTAAAATAATACCTATTGCTGATGGAACTGCAATAGTTAACAGCAATGTAGATGTAGATATTATTCAATTTCTTAGTCCTTCAAGAGACAAAGATGTACCATTTGAAAGAACTGTAATTGTAGATAATATAGCAATAAATAATACAAGAATTAATTCAGATACTCAATTTATTGCTTCTGGTGTAGACATGCCTATTATATGTTATACATGTGGTTCAGAATGGCAGGATGTGTTATCTGCAGTAATTGATCAGTATTACCCTAATCCAGCAATACTTAAAGCAACTTGTCAAGTTATAGATAAGAAAGATGCTAATAAGTATATCATGCAGTATTTAACTATGGATTATACAAAAGTGTATTCTAAAATAATTCCTGTCATTTGTTATAAAACAAAATATTTTATGAATAATAACAAATATGTTTTAAGTAAAGATATGGAGCATAAGAAACAATTGTATCACATTGATGTAGAAACAAAAGTAACTATTGATGGTGAAGATGATTATGATGTTGTTTGTAATCCAGCTGTTACATTTATAGAAAATAGAATTCCTTATACAAGAAATAGTATTACTTTAATTCAACCAGTTTCAGTGAATGTAGAGGATTATAAACCTCCAACTATATCTCCAGCTTTTTCTGGTGGAACTTTAAACAGTTTCAGAATAGTAGTTCAAAAATATTCATATTTTGAACAATACTTATCATTTAAAACAGGAACAGTGATAGATGTTAGTGGGTTACCTCAAGGTATGGTTTATGAACTTGGATACTTAAAGGGTTCACCTTTAATTTCAGGAAAATACCCTATTTCTATTAAAATGGAGGATGAATCTGTTCTTAGTGGAATATTAATTGTAACACAAGTACCACGTGAGCTTTAAGAAAGGAGTGATTAATTAACATGGTTAGATATTATTTTAATTCTTATACACAAATAGTTTTAACTAATGATATAGATATAAATGTAGTTCAACATATAAACCCAACTACTCAAAAATATTTTGCAAATAAAGATGAGGCAATAGCGTGGGCAACAGAATATGTAAAAGATTTTGGTGAAACTCTAGTTAAATTAGATGAGAAAGTAGAACAATCAAATGAGATTGAGGCTACAAAAGAAGAATTGACTAATCATCAAACAAATTAGTGACACAATAGTAGAAATGTCTATGAGCAAAACTATATAAAAAAGGAATAAATATAGTGTGGATAGCTAAATGGAACTTAAATGGTTGGCTTAGAGATGAAGAGACTGCGAAAAGCTTTAGTTCTATTAGATGAATATTATCCAAAAGGCATTACAGGTACACAACAATAATAATACAATAGAAAAGTAAGTTTCAAAATAAAGAAACTAATTAGGCATTTTAAACAAAATAAATTACAAGATATTAATATTTTAATGTCTTGTAATTTAATAATAATTATTTATTTTAATGAGGTCTATTTATAAATTAATAAATCGCTAAAGATAAATAAAAATAATGAAGAAAATAAATATCCTGTAGAGATAGTTTTATGCTTTAATTTGGTCTAGTATTAAAGATTCCATTACTTACTAATGATACGGTGAACCGGTATCATTAGTAAATGCGAAAGGTAACCTTAATAATTGATATTGCTGGTTAAGGCTTCTTTTGTAAGAGGAAATACCAACTTACTGTTTTTTAAGAAAAATAAAATTGAAAAGCAATTAGAGATAAATGGAGAGGTAAGGAATAGGATTATTATGTCATTACTTAATTTATCAAATTATGATAATAGAATGAACAATGAATATGGAAATGAATCTAATTATTAAGATAAATTTATTATTATTAACTTTGGAATAGTTATATTTAACTTACGAATAAAAAGATTATATATGGTTAGTTAATATTATTAAGTAATATATGCGGTTAAATATAATTATTAAAATACAGTGAACTTTTAATTACTCCATAATTGTAAGTCCCCACTTCTTCAATTCTATAAATGCAATTTCTAAGTTCTTACCTTTTTCAGTTAACTCATATTCAACCTTTGGAGGAATTTCTGGATAAACGATTCTGTTAACTAAATCAAATTTCTCTAATTCACGAAGTCTAAGTGATAGAGTTTTGGGACTTATTCCATCCAAAGAACGTAATAGATCTCCAAATCTTATTGTTCCATCTATCAATAAATCTCTTATTATTAGAAATGTCCATTTACTACCTATAATATTTATTGCTGCTTCTATAGGGCATTTTTCATTAGGATTTCCACGTTCTAGTTTAATTTCTGACATAAATAAAACTCCTTTCAACCATTGATTTATCACAATACTTACTTTTTTGAAATTATATGAAAAAAATATCACTACTTTTCAAAGTATAGTATAAACAATATAATAACAATAAGCAAGAAATTAAATAAAAAGGAGATTAAAATTATGAATATTTTAAAAAATTATACTTTAAAAAATACAAACTTAAGGAACAGGACTGTTATGGCACCCATGTGTATGTATTCTTCTGATGAGACTGGAATGGCAAATGATTTTCACTATAATCATTATATAACAAGATCAATCGGAGGCGTGGGACTTATAATACTTGAATCTACAGGAGTAGTTAAAAATGGAAGAACAACAGATAATGATTTAGGAATTTGGGATGATAAGCACATAGATGGACTAAAAAACATTGTTGATGGTGTTAAAAAGCATGGTTCTAAAATTGCAATACAATTAAATCATGGAGGAAGAAAATATATAGGTGCTGGCCAAGCTGTGGCGCCAAGTGCAGTTAAATTTGATGAAAAAAGTTTATTACCAAAGGAACTTGCTAAAGATGAAATAAAAGAAATTGTATTAAAGTTTAAAGAATCAGCTACAAGGGCAGATAAAGCAGGATTTGATGCTATAGAAATACATGGAGCTCATGGTTATTTAATACATCAATTTCTATCTCCATTATCAAATTTAAGGGAAGATGAATATGGTGGAGATATAAAAAATAGAACTAGATTTTTAAAAGAAGTACTAAAAGCTGTAACTGAAGTATGGCCAAAAGAAAAAGCAATTTTACTTAGAGTATCAGCTTATGATTATAAAGATGGAGGAATAACATTAAGTGATATGGTTGAAATCATAAATGAAATTAAAGAATACATTGATATAGTGCATGTAAGTACTGGCGGATTAATTCCAGCAGAAATAAATGCATATCCAGGGTATCAAATAAATTTTTCAAATACAATTAAAACTGAATGTGATATTCCTACAATAGCTGTTGGATTAATAACAGATTTTAATATGGTAGAAGAAATAATATCAAATGATAGAGCAGATTTAGTTGCATTTGGTAGAGAGCTTTTAAGAAATCCATATTTTATATTAAATGAAGCTAAAATTAGAAACTTAGATATTGATTATCCAGAACAATATAAAGGGGCTTTCAAATAATAGTTTGAAAAATATATTTGAAATAGTTTGACAAATTTAGGTTAAGGTGATATTTTCTAGGTAGAGGTTATACGACTGACGGAAGTGGAAGAAACCACATGAAGTATAACAATTAATGAGCCGACCGTCTGGGCAAAAGTCCAGACCGTGGGCTTTTTATTGTTTAAAAAGGAGTGTAACAATAAAATGAAAGAATTAAAATTAAAGTATGGATGTAATCCAAATCAAAAACCAGCTAGAATTTTTACAAATGATGGTGAACTTCCTATAAAAATTCTCAATGGAAATCCTGGTTATATTAATTTATTAGACGCATTCAATAGTTGGCAACTTGTAAAAGAATTAAAAGATGCTACTAGACTTCCAGCAGCGGCTTCATTTAAACATGTTAGCCCTGCAGGTGCAGCTGTAGCAATTAAATTGACTGAAGCTTTAAAAAAATCATACTTTGTTGAGGATATAGATTTATCTGATATTGCTACTGCCTATGTAAGAGCAAGAGGCGCAGATCGAATGTCATCTTACGGAGATTTTGTAGCTTTATCGAATGAGTGTGATGATCAGACAGCAAAATTATTATCATGTGAAGTTTCAGATGGGATAATTGCACCAGCGTATTCTAAAGTAGCATTAGAGATATTAAAAAATAAGCGTAGAGGTAATTATTTAATAATACAAATTAATGAAAATTATATTCCAAAAGAAATAGAAACAAAAGAAGTCTATGGAATAACTTTTGAACAAAATCGAAATGATATTAAAATATCAGAAGATATATTAACAAATTTACCAACAAAAAATAAAATACTTACTGATAATGCAAAGAGAGATTTGATTATCTCATTAATTATATTAAAATATACACAATCAAATTCTGTATGTTATGTGAAAGATGGGCAGGCGATTGGTATTGGTGCAGGGCAGCAATCGAGAATTCATTGTACTAGGCTAGCTGGAAATAAAGCTGATACTTGGTTTTTAAGGCAAAATCCTAAAGTTATAAATCTTCCTTTTAAACAAGGAATAAAAAGAGCTGATAGAGATAATACAATAGATATATACATTTCAGATGATTATATGGATATATTATCGGATGGATTATGGGAAGATATTTTTACAGAAAAACCAACTCCATTGACTATTGAAGAAAGAAAAGAATGGTTGAAAAAATTAAAAGATGTATCATTAGGGTCAGATGCATTTTTCCCATTTGGTGATAATATAGAACGTGCAAAAAAAAGTGGGGTTTCTTATATAGCTCAAACAGGAGGGTCAATAAGGGATGATAATGTGATTCAAACATGTGATAAATACAATATAGTTATGGCATTTACAAAAATGCGTCTTTTTCATCATTAAGATAATACTGAGAAGGTTGTATTTTGATGTATATTTATTTTAAAGCAAAATAGCCTAGTTATGTAAGTAATAAAAAAAGCATTATCACTTTCTACTGATAGAGTTAACCGTACCATAAACCATGTATGATTTTCCTAAATCATTTCCTAGAAATAACATTAAATAAAATTTGTAAGTACTATAATGAAATCGCCAATAATTAAAGCTTGGCGATTTTTTTAAATCATTAGTGAATCTCTATTATCAAGCAACCACATAAGCATTTTTTGATTAACTTTTGAAAGGTCCACATATTTATCCATACTGCTAAAATACGCAACACACATTATTTGAATTGAATAGATTACATAAGGAATAGCTTGTTTTTCTTCATCAAATATCTTGCAAACACTATCATACCCTATAATTATATTTTTGAAAATAGCAAGCCATTTTTGCAGTTTATTATAATCATTTTCTGCAAAACTCTCTGATAAAATTGCAGTTGCAGCATAGCAAGGATCAAAAATTCTGATATTACGTTCAGACAATTCAAAATCAATAAATCCAGCTAATCTACCATCTTCCATTATAATATTGCTTGGATTAGGGTCACGGTGAATAATATGCTTTGGTAAACAAACATAAAGCTTTTCGAAATTTTCTAAGTAATCCTCGTAAAAACTATTTGGAATTGTAATATATTTTTTTACTTCTGGAATTGCCCAATCCTTTATGGTTTCATAAAGATTTGGCTCATTGCAGATTACTTCTTTATCCTGCTTTTGGAGAATTAAATGCAGCTGACCTATAATTTCTCCTAAATGTCTTGCTTTAGATTGAAAATTGCCTTCGTACATTTCACCACTTTTTAGACATTCCCCTTTAATATGATTTGTTAAGCAAAAATATAAATCACCATCTATAAAATAATCATTTTTATCTTTTGTAGGTACTGGTATAGCTGTTTCAAGTCCTGCTTTTGCAAGGGATTTTGATAATATAATATGATGATTTAAACCTGTAATATTCGTACCAACTTTAATTGTAAAGTCATCATTCACAAGCCAGGTATTTTCAGATTTATTACCACTTGACTTATAATACAAGTCTTTAATTTCAACTGGTTCATTCAATTCCCAATGAGTTAGTACTTCTTTTAATTTTTTATCTGTAATCATAATACATGCCTCCTGCTTTAAATTGATTTTATAAGGTTTTACAGCTTTATACTTTTTAAGATAATAAGTTGGAGAGCAGTGAAATTGACGTTTAAAAGCTTTGAAAAATCCAGAATGAGTCTCAAAACCATAACTTAAAGCAACATCAATTATTTTCTTACCTAAGCTAATTTCATATATGGCATTACAAAGTTTTCGTTTTAATATATACTGCATAATAGGCATACCTACTACGCTTTGAAACAAGCGATAATAATGAAATAGAGAGAATCCTGCATTTTCTGCCAGTTCATAAGCTGACAATTCTGACTTTAAATTTTTCTCAATATAATCAATGCTGTTTTGCATCATATCCAGATAGTTCATACTGCATCCCTTTCCGCAAAGTCGTGCTTGCAAGCTCTTTTGCTAGTATTATAATAACAGATAAATTTTACAGATCATGTCCTGTTTTGCTGTTTTTTATTAATTTGCATAACAAATTGATTATACAATAAATTCATAGTTTATAACTTGAAATTTGAATAGGAAATAACAGAAGTTAGAGGAGTATTAGAGAAAATGAGTTAGAGCATAGGAAAAATGATAATTTAATAATAATGTACTTAAATAATTGAGGAGAACCAGGTCAAGATGGAGGAGGTTCTCGCTAGGAAAGGAAAGAGGAAGGGGTAAACTCACTTAGCCATCGACTTACTGCTTCTGAATTAATTCGCTGCTTATTTATTAATATATAACTGTTCATACTTGGTGGCGTGCTTTCCAGAAGCTTTACTTCCACTAGTGAATCTTCTTTCAGAAACTTCTTTGCAGCGGATTCCATCATGAAGCTAAAGCCAATCCCTTCTTTTAAAAATGTAATGATACTGCTACTAATGTTGATATCCAACGGATATACATAGTTTTTTGGGAAAACTGAGTAGAACCATTCTTGAAAGGATTCAGTCAGAATTGCAGAGGATAATAAAGGCAGATTTCTAAGCTCGTCATCTGTTATACCACATGCAGTGGAACTATTCTGTGAATTGGTAACCAATATGATTTTGTCGCTATAGAAGGGTTCACATATAAATTGGGAAGATTTGATGTCCAAATATGTAAATGCAATATCTAACTGATTATCATGAAGTATTTGTATCAGTTCTTCACTGTGTTCAATAGTAACTTTTATTGCAATTCTTTTATTTTGCTGCATATATTTAAGAATCATGTCTTGCACATGACAATCGTAAATAGAGTGAACAGCACCTATATTAAGTGTATCTTTGAATAATTCCAGAGCTTTAAGCCGAGAAATAGCAGATTCATGTATACTTAATAATTGTTTAGCATAGGGAAGAAAAACTTCTCCTGCATTTGTCAATATAACATTCTTATTTGTACGGATAAATAAGATTTCACCTATATTATATTCCAGATGTTTTAGCCTACTTGTGATAGTAGATTGAACTACATGGAGCTGTTCTGCTGTTTTAGTAAAGTTTTTCAACTTAGCTAAGCAAATAAAGGTTCTTAAAAGTTCATAGTCCATATTGCAAATTACTCCTTTATATAATTAATGTTTTCGATAGTTTCTATTAAATATATTCGTTATACAAATAGAAAAACCTCTTTTATAATCTAGTTGTAAGGGACTTTGGTGGGTTTGCCGTTGAAGTACCTCAAGATAGTATAATTGATGATGTCAGACAAATGGCTCATTTTGGACTATATCTTGAAACATCGTCCTCAATAGCATTCAGTGCTTTAAAAACAGAAGCAGAAAAAAAAAATACCAGATAAGAATTGTAGAATTCTTCTTATAGCAACATCCAGTGGATTTAAGAACAAACCTGATATATTTCAGAAATAGAAAGTAATAAAATTAGGAGGGAATAGACTATGAATAAATTGTTTATGAAGGTCACATTGACTCTTGAAGCAGCTAAAGTGATTTCTTCAGCTGCGGAAGCAGAAGCTGATAGAAACGGTTGGGCTGTAGCTATCGCAGTGACAGATGATAGAGGTGAATTAATACATTTTATAAGAAAAGATAATACTATAAATGCAGCAGGAGGTATAGCAAAAAAGAAAGCCTTCCATTCAGCAAACTATAGACGAAATACTCTATTTCATGGGAAGCTATTGGCAGAAGGAAACGAGAACATTGGTGTGCTAAGTTTGCCTAACTGTATGCCTATTGAAGGCGGTATGCAATTAATTTACGAAGGCACTGTCGTTGGAGCAATAGGAGTAAGCGGTTTAGTATCAGATGATGATGGACGAGTTGCACAAAAAGGTTGTGAAGCCTTTGAAAAACTAATGTCAGAGTAATTTTATAAATGATACAGTAATTTTAGTCAATATTATCTTGCGATAATCAATTAAGACAAGTAATGTAATGTTTGCTAATTTGAAATAATAAGAAAAGATTATTTAAAAGCGAAAGGAAGAAATTATATGAGTAATATTGTTTTAATGGTTGTAGATGTGCAAAATGCACTGATTAAGAAACATCCTTATAATGAACAGAAAGTTATTGAAAATATTAAAAAACTTATTTTAGCTGCAAGAGGTAATAAGAAAGAAGTTTTATATGTACGCCATGATGATGGAAAGGGTACAGAACTTGAGCGAGGTACAGATGGCTGGCAGATTTATAATGACATAGCACCTAATAGTAGTGAATTTATCTTTGAAAAGGAGTATAATAGTGCTTTTCATAAAACTGGATTAAGAGAGCATTTAGAAAGTAAGGAGATAGATACCATTATACTTGTAGGGCTTCAAACAGAATATTGTATTGATGCTACTTTAAAAAGTGCCTTTGATTATGGGGATAAAATAATTATTCCAAAAGAAACAAATACAACTTTAGATAATGAGTATCTATCGGGTGAGAAACTTTTTGAATTTTATAATTATAAGATTTGGAATAAACGCTTTGCCAATGTTCTTTCAATGGACGATGTAATAAAAGTCTTGTTAGACAATTAATGAATTTGCAATAATGAATATAAGATGGCTTGCCTCAAATAGGACAAGCCTTTATTTGTAATTTATTATTCTTCTTATTTTAAGAAAATGTTTATGTTATCAGTGGATTTTTATAATTTTAAAAGATATTTTTCTAATATTTTTGAAATATAGTTCTTGGATTACCAATACCATGAATAAAAGTTATATTTTCTTCTTTATGTATATTTTCAGATGATATATCTAGTGGGACAACTAACATTAGAACATTTAATTTATTTTTCAGACAACTGAATTAAAATCTTTAAACTGCATATTGTAATAGTAAGAATATAAGCCATCCTTTTGAAGAAGCTTATCGTGATTGCCTCTTTCACTTATTTTTCCATCAGTTATAACTATTATCTCATCTGAGTTTCTTATAGTACTTAATCTGTGAGCAATAACTATTGTAGTTCTATTTTTTGATAATTCTTCAAGAGAATTTTGTATAAATCTCTCGCTTTCATTATCTAATGCAGAAGTTGCCTCATCTAAGATTAATATGGGCGGATTTTTTAGAAATACCCTGGCAATAGAGATCCTTTGTTTTTGACCACCTGACAACTTAACTCCTCGTTCCCCTACAAAAGTATCATACCCATCATCGAGGCTCATTATAAAATCATGTATATTAGCTTTCTTTGCAGAAGATATTATATTTTTATCATCTGCATCTGGTTTTCCATACCTAATATTATCCATTATAGTGCCATCAAACATATACATATCCTGCTGAACAATTCCGATAGCATTTCTTAAGGATTTCAAGCTGATATCACGTATATCCTTTCCATCTATAGTAATACTTCCGGATATTACATCATAAAATCTTGGAATCAGTGAACATAACGTAGTTTTGCCAGAACCTGAAGGTCCTACTAAGGCAATGTTACTTCCTGAATCTATCTTCATATTTATATTCTTAAACACATTATGCTCATCATTATAACTGAAGGATACATTTCTAAATTCTATATCACCTTTTATGTATGGAAGAGGTGATGAGTTATTTTTATCTAGCTCTGGTGTAGTTTCTAGTACTTCTATAAATCTCTTAAAACCAGCGTATCCTTTTTGAAATTCTTCTACAAAATTCATTAAAACATCTATAGGGTTCATATATATATTTATATAAAGCACGTAAATTATTAAGTCTGATGTTTTTAAAGTACCGTTAATTATAAATAAAGCGCCAAAAACTATTATTGCAACATAGAGTAGCCCTTCAAAAAATCTGTTTACTGATACAAACTTCCCTAAAGCAATATAGCTATATATCTTTGAATTTAAATATTCGCTATTTCTTGTATTAAATTTTTTTATCTCTAAATCTTCGTTACCAAAAGATTTTACAATTCTAATTCCTGATAAACTATCTTGAACGCTAGAATTTACAGATTCTATTTCTTGCATATTATTGGTAAATACCTTCTGCATTCTATTGTTTTGATAAGCAGAAAAAATTATCATAATTAAAGTAATTATACATAAAATGAAAGTTAGTTTTATATTTATCAGCAGCAATATTAAAAAAGACCCTGCTATTTTTAGAACTGAAATAAATACAATTTCTGGTCCATGATGGGCAAGCTCGGCAATATCGTATAAACCAGCTATAAGCTTAGACATCATTTTTCCAGTGTTATTATCATCATAATAAGAGAATGGAAGTACCTGAAAATGGTTAAACAAATCTTTGCGCATATCTTTTTCCATTTTAGCTCCCATAATATGTCCCCATGAGGTAATAAAATACTCACAAAAATATCTTATTACATACATCATTATTAAAGATATACCAATATAAAATATGTTTTCTAATATGATTTTTTTACCATTTGTAAAAAAGTTCTCTGTTAGATAACTGAGAATTAGGGGAAATGCTAGTTCAATTAATGATGCTATTAAAGCACATGCCATATCGGCAAAAAATAGAGATCTGTAAGGTATATAATATTTTATAAACTTTTTAAAGATATTCATGTTTTGATCACCGTTCTTTCTATTTAAAAATAATTGTTACTTATTTTTCAAATTTATCTGTAGTAATTCACCTCCGTTTTTAAATACTACATGTTGATTTTATATTGGATTTATATAAAGAAAAAGTGTACACTTATACATGCAAAAACTTCATGTTTTTAAAGGAGAGATTAATAATTGATGATTTTGGAGAAGTACATAGCATTATTTATGCATTTTCAAAAGTTTATTAACGAAGATATAACCACTTCAATTGAAGAAATCTCAGGGATTTTATTTTGTACACCACGAAATAGTAAATCTGTATTGAAAAAGCTCGTTAATCTGAGATGGATTAATTGGATTTCTGGAATGGGGCGTGGAAATAAATCAAAATTGATATTTTTGGAACAACCATATAATTTGATAATGAAAAAATGCATGGAATTAGTTAAATATGGGGAAGTAAAGTCTGCTAGGAATCTTATAAATGATTACAGTGATATGTATCCTGATCTTGCTTCTGAATTTAATTCTTGGATAGATACTCTGTTTGGATATAATGTTGAAATAAGTGGCAATAAGAAACTTGATATATTAAGATTAAAAATAGAAATAAGTCCTATTGCTATTCAATTAGAGCCTATAGATGCCACATTACGTTCTGATAGACATATCTTAAGACAAATCAGTGATACATTGCTGCAGTATAATTCAACTACAAAACAGTTTGAACCCAGTATTGCGTTTTTCTGGGAATACAATGAAGTTCGACAAAGTTGGTACATATATTTAAATAAAGGTATCAAATTTCACAATGGGAAAACTTTAACCTCAGAAGATGTAGTTTATACTTTTAATCGCTTTAAAACTTCAAGTAATAACGCATATAGATGGATGTTAGAAGATTTAGAACGGGTAAAAGCTATAGATGATTATATATTAGAATTTAAGCTTAAAAATAGTAATGAGTTGTTTATATATATTTTATGCGATGAACATTTATCGATTTTACCATGCCCAAATAGCAAAAATATTGAAGAAAAAATAGATAAAGTTATTATTGGAACAGGTCCGTTTAAAATAGTAAAAAACAATGAAGATATACTTATATTAGAAGCAAATAATACTTATTTTAAGGGACGTGCTTTTTTGGATCGCATAGAAATATGGAGTGTTAAAGATGATGTTAATTCATTTAATCAGGTTAATGAAATGAAATATGATTTATATCCTAAACAAATAACAAATAATATTGAATCCAATGATTTTAAGCAAATAGACTATTTGGACAAAAGTACTCAATACTTATCAATTAACTTAAATAAAAATGGTCCATTTCAAAATTTATATTTTAGAAAAGCCTTTAGAAATATTTTAAATACAAGTAATATGATTAAGGAATTAGAAGGGGAGAGATATGAAGTCGCAAAAGGATTTATTTTCTCTAATGATAGTAAAGAAAAAACTTTAGATTGCGATTGCATAAAACAACTAATTGCTAAAAGTAATTACAGAGGAGAAATCATAAACTTATATACATATGACCATGGTTTAGATCATGTTGAAGATGCTAACTGGATTAAAAAGGAATGTGAAAAATTTCGAGTAGTGATAAATGTTGAATTTTTAAGTTCAGAGGAATTAATGAAGGTAGAAATTATAAATAAAGCTGATATTATACATGATAGCAGCACTATGAATGAATCTCTCGAAATTAGTTATCTAGATATATTATTAAGTGATACTAGTTTTATAAAACATCATTTGGATTTTAGCTTAAAAAATGAACTGGATGATAAAATAATACAACTTTGTAAAAGTAACCAAGAAATCAAACGCATAGAATTGCTTAAAAATATAGAAGAAGAAATTCTAAAGCATAATAATGTTATACCGCTTTATAGAAGCCAGATTAACTTACAATCACATAATATTATTCAAAATGTATTTATTAATACATTTGGCTGGATTGATTTCTATAAAATTTGGTTTAAGAAAAAATCCACGCTCTTATAAATAATCTCATAAGTGAATATGAAATTTACTAAAATTGAATTATAAAATAATAAAAAACTATTTACAACATGTTACAAAAGTGTTACTATTTATTCCAATAAGAGCTAGTGCACAAAACTCTTTAAAATTAAATATAAAATGAGCAATGAAAGGGAAAAGTATTATAGAGTACAGTTTCCAGAGAGGAGATGCCACCGACTGTAAGCATTTCTAAATATGACTATAAGAAAAACTACCCTGGAGCTATGGCTGATTAGCTATAATTTAGTAAAATGCCATCGGTGAAAGTCGTTAAAATATTTGAGAAGAATTGAATTAGTTTAATTTAATTTGGGTGGAACCACGGATATTATGCATTCGTCCCAAGCTGGGATGAGTGCTTTTTTTGTATAAAAAATTAATGAAATCTTGTAAAAGGAGGTAATAAGTTATGATAAGTATAAAACTCAAAGATGAATCAGTAAAAGAAATATATGATGATTCTAATATTTATGATCTTGCAAATCTAATTAGCAAAAATTTAGCTAAATCAGCAATAGTGGGGGAAGTAAATGGTACCTTAGTCGATTTAAGCTATAAACTAAAAGACAATGATGAGGTAAGTATTTTAACATATGATGATGAAAAAGCAGTTGAAGTAATTAGACATTCTACTTCTCACATCATGGCTCAAGCAGTTAAGAGAATTTATAAAAATTGCAAACTTGCTATAGGACCTTCAATAGAAAATGGATTTTATTATGATTTTGATATTGAAAATCCATTAAGTGCTGAAGATTTAGAGAAGATTGAAGCAGAAATGAATAATATAATTAATGAAAATTTGAAATTTGAGAAAATTGATGTTTCTAGAGAAGAAGCAATAAAGCTAATGGAGGAAAAAGGAGAAACATACAAAGTAGAGCTTATTAATGATTTACCAGAAGGTGAAGATATATCTTTGTATAAGCAAGGAGATTATATGGATCTTTGTAGAGGTCCTCATATTCCTTCTACAAAATATGTTAAAGCATTTAAATTAACAAGTGTAGCTGGAGCATATTGGAGAGGTAATGAGAAGAATAAGATGCTGCAAAGAATATATGGTGTAGCATTTTCTAATAAAACAGAATTAGAAAATCATTTGCATAATTTAGAGGAAGCTAAAAAAAGAGATCATAGAAAATTAGGAAAGGAATTAAAATTATTTACTTTTACTAACGAAGGGCCAGGATTTCCATTTTTCTTACCTAAAGGAGTAATTCTTAAAAATACTTTAATTGATTTTTGGAGAGAGTTGCATTTAGAAGCGGGCTATGTTGAGATTGAGACACCAATAATGCTTAATAAAAAATTATGGGAAACTTCAGGACATTGGTATCATTATAAAGAAAATATGTATACTTCAATGATTGATGAGGAAGAATTTGCATTAAAGCCAATGAATTGTCCTGGAGGAATGTTAGTATATAAATCTGAAGCTCATTCCTACAGAGATTTTCCAATGAGAGTAGGTGAACTTGGAAGAGTTCATAGACACGAACTTTCAGGAGCATTACATGGACTTATGAGAGTAAGGGCATTTACTCAAGATGATGCTCATATATTTATGTTACCGAATCAAATAAAATCGGAAATAAAAGGAGTTATTGATCTTATTGATAAGGTATATTCAAAATTTGGATTCAAATATAACCTGGAACTTTCTACAAGACCTGAGGATTCGATGGGAAGTGATGAAGAGTGGAAACTTGCAGAAAGCTCTTTAAAAGGTGCATTAGATGAGATGAATTTAGATTATAAGATTAATGAAGGTGATGGAGCATTTTATGGACCTAAAATAGACTTTCATCTTGAGGATAGCATAGGAAGAACATGGCAATGTGGAACAATTCAATTAGATTTTCAATTACCTCAAAGATTTGAATTGGAGTATATTGGAAGTGATGGAGAAAAACATAAACCAATAGTCATTCATAGAGTAATATTTGGAAGCATAGAAAGATTTATAGGTATATTAATTGAACATTTTGCAGCAAAATTTCCAACATGGATTGCTCCAGTTCAAGTAAAAGTATTGCCTATATCAAATAAATTCAATGATTATTGTGAGAATATAAAAAAGCAATTAAATATAAATGGAATAAGAGTTGAAATGGATTATAAAGATGAAAAGATAGGATATAAAATAAGAGAAGCTAGAAATGAAAGAGTTCCTTATATTATTATCATTGGAGAACATGAAGAAAAAGAAAATAAAGTTTCATTACGCAGTAGGAAAAATGGAGATGAAGGAATTTTACAGTTAGAAGATTTAATTGAAAGAATTAATAAGGAAATTAAAAATAAAGAATTATAAATAAAAGTGATATTGAAGAAAGTTTTTTTAATATTATTTACAAAAAACTAAAAAAGTATGAAACTAAGATATAAATATATATTATGATAGGTGTTTACATGAAAATTGATAGATTACTCGGGATTACAATTTATTTATTAAATCACAATAAGGTAAATGCAAAAGTTCTTGCTAGTAAATTTGAAGTTTCACTTAGAACAATTCAAAGAGATATTGAAACATTATGTAAGGCGGGTATTCCAGTTGTTTCTTATGTTGGAGTAGATGGTGGTTATGAGATTCTTGATAGTTTTAAGATGGAGAGACAGATAGCAGGAGATAATGATTATTTTTATATAATTTCTGCCTTACAGGGATTAGCTTCAGCGTATGAAAACCCAAAAGTAGAAGCAACTCTTGAAAAGGTGAAATCAGTATCGAATAGAAATAAAGCAGACTTAGATATTGTTTTAGATTTTAGTGTTTTAAAGGAAGGTAGAAATATTAATGGAAATTTAAAAATATTAGAGGAGGCTATTGTACAAAAGTGTGTTGTATCATTTAAATATACGAATATGGAGAACATAACAACTACAAAATCAGTGGAACCAGTTGCTATGGTATATAAATGGTATTCATGGTACTTATTTGCTTATTCTTTAGAAAAGAAGGATTATAGATTATATAAGCTTGTTCGTATGAAAGAACCTGTATTAACCAATAAAAGCATGTCAATAATTCATGAGTCAGCAGAGGTCTTACTAAAGAAAAATGAAGAAAAAGACACAAGACAATATATTGATATAAAATTATTTTGCAAATCAGAAATAAGGATGAAAGCTATTGAATATTTAAATGGCGCTATTGAATCTGAATATGAAAATGGGGATTTTATTATGAATTTGCATTTGCCAGAAAATGAACAACTATGGTTTGGGACACTACTTTCATTGGGGAATCTTGTTAAAGTAATAGAACCAGAAGAGTTAAAGGGCAGACTTTGTTCTAAATGTTCAGATATTTTAAATTTATATGTTTAATAATTTACGACATACTATTGTCGGTATTCGTTTGTTATGCTTCTTATAAAAACAAAAGGAGAATTTAAATTATGAATAAAGATGTTTATGAAGAGTGTCAAACATATAAAAATGAATTAATTACATTAAGGAAAACAAACCAAGAAGATTTAGAAGAATTGCTTAAATGTTATTCAGATGAAAAATCAGTGCCATTATTCAATTCTGATAATTGTCATGGTGATAATTTTCATTACACAACACTTGAGAGAATGGGAAAAGCTATTGATTTTTGGGAATATTCATATGAAAATAGGTATTTTGTAAGATGGACAGTAATTTTAAATGACACTAATGAAAAAATTGGAACCATAGAAATGTTTCATAGAGGAGTGGAGGATGAATTTAATCATTGTGGTGTTTTAAGAATAGACCTTCAAAGTAAATATGAAACACAGTCTGTAATAGAAGCTATATTGACTGTTTCAAATGAATTTTTTTATGAATCATTTAACGTGGATACTATACTTACAAAAGCAATTTCAATAGCAAAGGAACGTATTGTATCATTAAACAAGATGGGATATAAACCTATTAACAAAAAGTTTATGGTATATGATGATTATTATTGTAGAGAAATATAATATTAAAAGATTTAAAGAAAACTAAAAATATAATTAGAAATAGAGTATCAAAAAAGATGCTCTATTTCTAATTAAAAAGTTTTATCACTTTTGATCATCCTATCTGACTTAAAATAATAGTAATTTTAAAAGCTTATTTTATAGTAAGCATAAATTAAATCTATTCTGATTCAGTTTGATTGCCTCAATTGTTACTATGGATAAATATAGAATTAAGATAATAAACTTCAAATTATTGTTCTATTTTGATTACTTGGATAATATATTTATTATGTAAAATGCTTATATTTGAAGGGAGATTTAATATGTTAGAATCAAATTTAAAAAATAATATTTTAAATTTAATATCAAAATTAGAGGTTGTAAGTGAAATCGACGTCAATGCTATTATGGGGTTTGATGGATTTGTTGATCAGATATTACATGTTGTTGAAACTCGGGAAAGTGCTGAAAAATATACTAGAATGAAATATCTTAAGGACTTTGGAGATAAAATTTCTAAGGCTGCTGGACTAAGTACAAGCGTTGAGTTTATTCCTATCAATTCTAAATTAGGCGGAAATGGTCCAATTATGACGAATGCTCTAGCATCCTTTGGTCTAGATGTAACATACATTGGTGCTTTAGGTGTCCCTTCTATCGATACTGTATTTCAACCAATGCTTGATAAATGCAAATTAATTTCAATCGCAGACCCTGGTCAAACAGATGCTGTTGAATTCCTTGATGGCAAATTAATGATTGGTAAGAGACAATCACTGAAAGATGTTAACTGGGATAAGCTAAAAGAAATTGTGGGTATTGAAAATTTAATTGAGCTAGTAGATGAGTCAAAATTAATCGGTTTAGAAAACTGGACTATGCTACCTTACATGACAGACATTTGGAGAGGCATGTTAACTGAAGTTCTACCACATATTGACGTTAATAAAGAAAAATATATTTTCTTTGATTTAGCAGATCCAGAAGATAGATTAAAAGCAGATATAATTGAGGCATTATCAGTTATACAAGAATTTTCTTCAAAGTTCAAAGTAATCCTAGGGCTAAACCTAAAAGAAGCTATAGAAATAGGAGATATATTGAAAGTATCAGATGGATTCGCTCCAATAGATTTAAAGACATTATCTACAGAAATATCTAAAATGCTTAATATATATTGCCTAGTAGTTCACCCTGTAAAAGAAGCTGTTGCAGTGTGTGATGGAGAATACTTCCATACTTTAGGTCCATTTGAGCCTAATCCAAAGCTCACAACAGGTGCAGGCGATAATTTCAATGCAGGATTCTGTTTAGGACAAGTTTTAGGCTTATCTCCTAAAGAATCTTTAATAATCGGAACGGCAACATCGGGATTCTATGTTAGAAATGCAGCAAGTCCAACGTTCCATCAATTAATTCATTTTCTAAATGAATGGATTCAGAAGTAGTAAGGGGATAAGACATCTTATCCTTAAACATTTTACTTACTGGAGAGTGTAATATATTTTTTGTAGACATGTTCATTTATATTTCCTCATTATATTTTTATAAACATACAACCACTCAGAATAGGCCTACATGGCCATTAATTTTGATATAACTGAAATTAAAGAAAAAATTTATTCTGTATATGACCAAACTGCTTATTGAATGGTGCTAAGAAAGAAGTAAAAGCAAAGATTTTGATTAAACAATTAATAATGAAGTTTGAAACACTTCCAGAATAATATAAAAATATTACTGGAAATCAAAATTTCCAGTAATATTTAATTACAAATGTGTTAACAATACAGAACTATCTAGAGTTTATTTATCTAAAGATAGATGTATTAATTTAAAGTGATATATTATTATTAATTATTATTTTTTTCAAATATAACTTTTCCCGCACAAACTTCAGATTGACCAAACCACATACATTTTGGACAATTTAAGCATTTACCAGTGTCTTTACCTTCTTTAGCATCATTTGCCCAATTAGGATTTATAAGAGCTCCTCTAGCAATATCAACAAACTTTCCTTTAAGTTCTTATGATAATGTTGATAAATTAAAATTAACTATAGTATCAATAGGAGAAGTGGAACTTATAAAGTAATGTGTAAAATTAGATTATAAATAATTAGGGCTTCCTCAAGAAGCCCTAATTAAAAATTATATATTAAGCAAATTTTTCAGGAAATTGCTTAACAATTCCATTTGAAATCATATCTGCAAACTTAATCATATGATTTTCACCTTTATCATAATTCTCAACATCAGCTTTCCAGTCTTTATTTATTCTAGCAACCACTTGAGCGTTGAGTAAATCCAAGTGCTTATGTAACATATCCTTTAATTCTGAATTTGATAAGTTGGGATTTGCACTAGATAAAAAGTCGGAAATTTCATCTGCATTTTTATACCATAACTTATTATATTTATCTAAGTCAGCTTTATTATTACTTTTAGCAGCATCAACGACTTGACCTCCAATTGAAATATGCTCTCTTAAAAGTTTTGAAAGCTTATTTCCAGCTTCTTCTCCGTAATAAGGTTTTATTGAAGCTCCAATATCATCTTGATTTTTAAGTAATCTTTGTACAATGATATCTTTATCAGGAAGAGATTATAGATCAGAAACAATAAAACTTCGGGTCCATCCAACATGATCAATCCAAAGTTTTCTTTCAGCCATCTTAAGATTTACTATAGAATTTTTTAAGGGAATATCAGTGTCAAGGGCAAAGACCTTAACAGGCAGTAAAAATGTGATAAATAACATGAACAATGATAATGTTCTAAAAATTTTTTTCATTATAATACACCTCTTTTATTTTTTTCGATCTAATTAATTTTCTCCTATACTTAAAAAAGTATGCTTGGTATAATAAGTAAAATAATTTTATTGTTGACTTAAAGTGCACTTTAAGTGATATTCTTTTTTTCGAGGAGGAAGTTTATGTTAGAGCTAGAAATAAGTGAGGTGTCAAAATTGACTAAATTAAAACCTCATACACTTAGATATTATGAAAGTATTGGTCTTATTAAAGATATAAAAAGAAATTCATCAGGAAAGAGAATTTATAGTGAACAGGATTTAAAATGGCTTGAAGTAATAAACAGGCTTAGAGAAACTGGAATGAATATAAATAAGATGAGGGAATATGCAAGATTAAGGCATATAGGAGATGAAACTGTATTAGAAAGAAAAAATATTATGGAAGATCATTTAGCTTCAATAGATAGTGAAATTGAAAGATTGATGGAAGCAAGAAATTATGTAGCAAAAAAAATTAAGATTTATAATGAGATGGAGGAACAGATTTATGGAAAAGGAAAGTAGATTTGAAAGAGGATATAAGAAATTACTTGAGATAGATGGAAAAGCAGGACAAGAGGTAGAAAACAATTTAAAGGATATATGTCCAGACTTAGGAAAATACATTATAGAATATAGCTTTGGTGATATATATTCAAGAGAGGGACTAGATTTAAAATCAAAAGAAATTGCAGTAGTAGCATCACTGACAGCTCTAGGAAATGCAGAGCCACAATTAAAAGTTCATATAAATGGAGCATTAAATGTAGGATGTACAATTAATGATGTTAAGGAAGTAATTCTTCAAATGTCTGGATATTCTGGATTTCCATCATGCATAAATGCTATGAATGCATTAAAATATGTATTAAATGAACGAGAAAAAGATGGAATAAAAGATTCTAATGGAAATGAGCCAACTAATGAAGTTTCACCGATGGATAGATATGAAGTTGGTGCAAAAGAACTTTCGGAATTAGATAATAATCAAGTAGGAATACTTGAGGAAGCTTATAATGAATTTTCACCAGATCTTGTAAAGTTAGTAGTAAATAGTTATGCTGATATTATTGGAAGAAATAATTTGAATAAAAGATATAGGCAAATTGCTACAATAGCAGCGTTAACAGCTTTAGGAAATGCAAAACCACAATTGAAATTTCATATAAGTGCAGGTTTAAATGTTGGATTAACAGCTGAGGAAATAAAAGAGACAATGATTTTAATGACAGTATATTCAGGTTTTCCATCTGCAATAAATGGAATAAATGTATTAAAGGAAGTTTTAAATGAAAGAAAAATTAACGACTAAAACAAAAATTTGTTTGAAAAATAGTATGCTTTTTTCTATTCTGATCAGTATTTTTGCTCAAATATATATTTATCCTTTTAATAGCAAATTTGTCTTAGGGCTTGGCGTTATTGCAATTGGTTTTATATTTTCTATTAGTAAAAATATATATCCATTTGCAATTGGAATAATTGCTGGTATTTTAACTGCATTTATACGTAGTAGTGGATTAACCATATCTTCTTCTATGTATTCAAATGATATCATAATTCAGTTTATTCCTGCAGTTATATTTTATGTTTCTTATGGAATTTTAGGAACAATATTTCCTTTGAATAAGAAAAATAAATCCATAGTAAATTTATTTTTTCATTTAATCTGTTTTGATATAATATGCAATATTATAGAGATATTAGTTAGAAATATGTTTTCTATGTCAACTATAAAGGTGATTATAATTACTGGATTTATTAGAGCATCTATTCAATGTATAGCTTTTTTAATATATAATTATCAAAAATTATATATTAAAAAAGCTGAACACCAAAATCGTTATGCAGAATTAAATTTAATGGTTTCAAAAATACATGCTGAAGCATTTTATTTGCAGAAATCTACTAATGATTTAAATAATGTAATGAAAGAAGCATATAATTTATATGAAATGACTAAAGGTAAATCGGAATTTTCAACTAAAGCATTAGCAATTGCACAGAATGCTCACGAAATTCGCAAAAACAATGATCGGGTACTCAAGGGGATTAATCAATTAATAGAAAATGTGGAGAAAACAGAATATATGTCTATTTCAGAAATTTTGTCTATAATATCTGATAATACGAAAAGGCAGATAGAGAGTGTTAATCCTAATATTTATATAGAATTTAAATTAGAAAAAGATTATTATATTAAAAGGTATTATGATATATTCTCTATTTTAAATAATTTAATTATTAATGCCGTTGAAGCGTGTATTAGCAAAAATACAATAAGTGTAATTGGACAAATATCAGAAGAAGAATTATTACTTTTGGTTTCAGATGATGGAATGGGGATTGACGGAGATATATTACCATACATATTTAATGTTGGATTTTCAACTAAATTTGATAATGATACTGGGGCCATGTCTACAGGAATAGGATTATGCCATGTGAAAAATCTTATAGAAGATTTAGGTGGAACAATAGAAGTAAAAAGCAATATTAACGAAGGGACAAAATTCATAGTTAAGATACCTATTTTAAAATTATAAAACCGTTAGTGATAAAGGGGGCATTTATGGAAGTAACGTTTATAATTATTGATGATGATATAGCAATATGCAAAATTTTAGAGCAAACAATCAAAAAGAATCAATTAGGAAAGGTAATATCAATACTAACTACAGGAAAAGATGCACACGATATTATTATAGAATTAAATCCAGACATTGTTTTAATTGATTTGTTATTACCAGAGGTAGATGGTATTGAAATTGTGAAGAATACTGTTAATAAGGGGTATAATGGTAAAATTATAATGCTATCTCAAGTTGAAGAAGTGGAAATGATTTCAAATGCTTATAAAAGTGGAATACTCTTTTATTTGAACAAGCCTATTAATATGATTGAAACTGTAAGTGTAATTAGTAATATAAAAAAGCAAGTTGAATTAGAAAAATCTATTTCGATGATTAAAAGTGTGGTTCTCCAAGAAAAAGTTAAAGAGGTAAAAAGGGAAGCAGAATATTCTCTAGAAGAAAAATTAATACATATTTTTTCGGATATAAATATTGTAGGTACAGCTGGAGTTGATGAATTAAAACTTGTAATATTGGAAATAATCAATAAAAAGCAAATGAATCCATCAAAACCATACCAGCTAAAAGAAATTTATATGGAAGTTTCAAAAAGGTTATATGGTAATTCATTAGCATTGATTAATTTTAGATCAATGGAACAACGTATTAGAAGAACAATTACTAAGGCTATGACTTCAGTAGCCAGCTTAGGTATAAACAACATAAATAATACTATATATATAGAATATGCATCATCTCTATTTGAAATTAAACAAGTGGAACAAGAAATGAAACATTTAAAAAATTTATCATTAAGTCAAGGAAAGATAAATACTAAAAAATTTATTGAAGGTATATTAATTAAAATGACAAACTAAAAATATACAAGCTACAAAAAACTACAGAAAACACAAAATAGTAAAATTTATTGACTATAGTAATAATAATATATATAATTTGTTTAATGTTTAAGAAAGCAACGGAGCTTTGGTATATATGCCAAGGCTCTTTTTTTATACTTAGGAAAATGAAAAAAAGAATTTGAAAGATAGTTATAGTAAGGATTTCAATAGCATTAAATGGGAAAAAGTTTTGCCGCGAAGTAATTATAGTACAGCCACTTTATTCTATAATAAAAGTTCGTGTGATAGAAAGTATTAGTTAGAAATGGAGAAAAACTATGGACAAAAAAATTTGTAAAATAGGACAAGCAAGTTTAAATACCGCTCAACTTTTGGTTAAATGTTTAGAAGAAGAAGGGGTTAAATATATATTTGGTATTCCAGGGGAAGAAAATTTAGAGGTTATGAATGCAATATATGATTCTTCTATTCAATTTATTACAACAAGGCATGAGCAGGGCGCAGCATTTATGGCAGATGTATATGGCAGATTAACTGGAAGAGCAGGTATCTGTTTAGCTACACTTGGACCAGGAGCGACAAATTTAGTGACTGGTGTTGCAGATGCACATAGTGATGGGGCACCACTTATTGCAATTACAGGACAAGTAGGGACAGAAAGAATGCATATTACGTCGCATCAATTTTTAGATTTGTGTAAAATGTTTGAGCCAATTACAAAGAGGACAAAGATGATTGTACGTCCTAATTCAGTAAACGAAATTGTTCGTATTGCATTTAAATATGCAGAAAGCGAAAAGCCAGGAGCGTGTCATATAGATTTGCCTGTAAATATAGCTAAAATGACTGTTGATGCAAATGAAAGACCTTTAATGAAAAAGATACCGCCAAAAGAAATTGCAGAGCTTGAAACAATTGAAGAAGCAGCAGCAGAAATATTTAAAGCCAAAAATCCAGTAATATTAGCTGGAAGTAGTGCAGTAAGAGGACATGCAAGTGAAGCTTTAACTAAATTTGCAACTGATTTAAAGATTCCTGTAGTAGTAACAATGATGTCAAAGGGAATTATTCCTTGTGATAATCCTTATTTTATATCTACTATTGGAATCCCACAAAAAGATTATGTGAATAAAGTAATTGAGAAAGCTGATCTTGTAATAGCAGTTGGTTATGATATTGTAGAATATGGTCCATCAAAATGGAATCCATATGGTGATATAGAAATTATACATATTGATAATAGACCAGCCCATATTAATAAATTGTATCAAACAAAGGTAGAAGTAATTGGTGATATTTCAGAATCTTTATTAAATATAGAAAGAAGAACTACAGCGAAAAAAGATCCAGAATATGCCTTAGGCATAAAGGAAAAGATTATGGCGGAGTTTGCAAGTTATTCTCAGGATGTATCATTCCCTATGAAACCACAAAAAATTTTAGCTGATATTAGGAAGGTAATGGGGCCGGATGATATTGTTGTTTCAGATGTCGGTGCACATAAAATGTGGATTGCTCGTCATTATGAGTGCTACAAACCAAATACATGTATAATATCTAATGGATTTGCAACCATGGGAATTGGTGTGCCAGGTGCAATTGCAGCAAAATTGATTAATCCAGATAAAAATGTTTTAACGATTACTGGTGATGGTGGTTTTATGATGAACAGTCAAGAAATTGAAACGGCAGTTCGTATTGGAACACCATTTGTAACATTAATATTTAATGATAGTAATTATGGTCTTATTAAGTGGAAACAAATGGATCAATATGGAAAAAGCTGTTATGTTGATTTTAAAAATCCTGATTTTGTAAAATTGGCAGAAAGCATGAATGCTAAAGGATATCGCATTGAAAAAGCAGAGGATTTAATTCCAACATTAGAAGAAGCATTTAAACAAACAGTACCAGCAGTTATTGATTGCAGAGTTGATTATGATGAAAATGTAAAATTGACTGAGCATTTAAAAAAAGTCTATGAAGACTTATAAGAATGGATAAGTAAAATGATTTAAATTAGAAATATAGCAAAGAGGCTATATAATAGTAAGCAGTTCTATTATATGGTCTCTTTTTTTATATTAAAGGGGAGTGCATAAATGATAAAGTTAGAAAATTTAGTTAAAAATTTTGGGGATATACATGTTTTGAAAAATGTAGATTTAACAGTTAATGAAGGTGAAAAATTAGTAGTAATAGGTCCAAGTGGATCGGGAAAATCAACGCTTATAAGATGCATGAATTATTTAGAAGAGCCTACTTCAGGGAAAGTTACTATAGATGAATATGATTTAAATTTAAAGAAAAATTTGGCTAAGGTTAGACAGTCTACAGCAATGGTTTTTCAACAGTTTAATTTATATCCACATATGACTGTATTAGAAAATCTTACACTAGCACCAATAAAGCTGCAAAATGTAAGTAAAAAAGAAGCTGAAGAATCTGGTTTGAAGTATTTAGAAAGAGTAGGTTTAAAAGAAAAAGCAGATGCTTATCCAAGTCAATTATCAGGAGGGCAGCAACAAAGAGTAGCTATTGCAAGGGCATTAAACATGCATCCTAAAATAATGTTATTTGATGAACCGACATCAGCGCTAGACCCTGAAATGATTCAAGAAGTATTAGATGTTTTAGTTGGATTGTCAAAAGAAAATATAACAATGGTTGTTGTAACTCATGAAATGGGATTTGCAAAACAAGTTGCAGATAGAGTTGTATTTATGGATGGAGGTCAAATAATTGAAGAAGGTGCTCCAGAAGATTTCTTTTCAAATCCAAAGAATGATAGAACCAAAAGCTTTTTAAATAAAGTTATAAGATAAAAAATTATAAATAGGGGGAATTTTATTATGAAATTGAAAAAAGTATTTTTAGCACTAGGATTAGGTATGTGTATAATGATGACAGGTTGTGGATCAGCGAAGCAAACAGGTAGTAGTACAGCGAGCACTGGTGAAGCAAAAGAAATACAAGCTATAAAGGATAGAGGAGTATTAAAGGTTGGAGTAAAAGTTGATGTGCCTAAGTATGGTTATAAAAATCCTAAAACTGGTCAAATAGAAGGTTTTGAAATTGATTTGTCTAAGGCAATAGCAAAGAAAATATTAGGGGATGAAAATAAGGTTGAATTTCAAGGAGTAACAGCTAAAACAAGAGGTCCGCTTCTTGATAACGGAGAAATAGATATGGTTGCAGCTACATTTACAATAACAGAGGAAAGAAAGAAGAGTTATAATTTTTCAGATGCATATATGAAAGATGGAGTTGGATTGCTTGTTAAAAAGAGTCTTGGTGTATCATCACTTAAAGATTTAAATAATAAGACAATTGGTGTAGCCCAAAGTGCAACAACTAAAGCTGCACTGCAAGATGAAGCAGGGAAGCAAGGAATTACTCTAAAATTCTCTGAACTTGGTGGTTATCCAGAACTTAAAGCTGCATTAGATTCAGGAAGAATTGATTGTTTTGCAGTTGATGCATCTATTTTAAATGGATATGTTGATGATTCAACAGTAATATTAGATGATAGATACAATCCTCAAGAATATGGTATTGCAAGTAAAAAAGACAATACTGAACTTGCTAAAGTTATAAATGGAGTAATAAGTGAAATGAAATCTTCAGGTGAAATTGATAAATTAATTACAAAGTGGGAAATTAAGTAATGAATGGACCTTTTTCAATATTTAAATGGGAAGCGGTTTTTAAAGACTTTAGCATATTTCTTGAGGGATTTTTAACAACACTTGAAGTTTCAATATTAGGGCTAATTCTTGCATTGATATTAGGAGTTATATTTGGTGTCCTTTCTACAGGTAAAATTAAGGTTTTTAAAATTATAAGCAGGATATATGTAGAAGTAATTCAAAATACACCACTTGTAATTCAAGTATTCTTCTTATTCAATGGATTACCATATTTAAAAATTGTATTACCTGTATTTTTAATTGGAGTACTTGGCGTTGGAGTATATCATGGTGCATATATATCGGAAGTTGTAAGGACTGGTATAACATCAATAGCAAAAGGACAATTTGAGGCTGCAAAGTCACAGGGGTTTTCACATATTCAAACAATGAGATATATAATATTGCCTCAAACGGTAAAGATAATAATACCACCACTTGCAAATCAATTGGTAAATTTAATAAAAAATACTTCCATATTATCTATGATTGCAGGAGGAGATTTAATGTATACGGCTGACTCATGGTCAAGTGCAAATATGTATTATGGACCTGCATATGTTGTAACAGGAATTCTTTATTTCCTTCTTTGCTATCCACTAGCAATATTTTCAAGGAAACTTGAATTAAAAGAAAAAAATAAAGTATCAATTAATACTGAAGATTCTATACAAGGGCAGGTTATTGCAACAGAAGGGGGGCTATAATAATGTCAACGGTATTTAATCAAGCTAATATAATGTTTCTTTTAGAAGGAATGAAATTGACTCTAACTATAGCACTTATATCGATTGCATTAAGTATGTTTTTTGGAACAATCCTTGCCATATTAAGAAATTTTTCAAAAGGTATATTAGGTAGATTTGCAACAATATATATAGAAATCTTTAGAAACACTCCATTATTATTATGGATATTATCTATTAGATTTTTAGTGCCAATAAGACCTATGTATTCAGGCATTTTATCTTTTACACTATTTACTTCAGCCATTATGGCAGAAATATTTAGAGGTGGAATGAATTCCGTAAGTAAAGGACAATATGAAGCAGCTTATTCACAAGGGTTTTCAAAGTTTCAAACATTAAGATATATAATATTACCACAAAGCTTTAGACGTTGTATTCCAACATTCTTGTCACAAGCAGTTACAGTAATAAAAGACACATCTTTCCTATGGGCAGTTGGTATTGAGGAGTTTACTGGAAAAGGAATGATTTTGATGGGAAGCTTTGCTACATCATTTCAAATATTTTTATTATTTGGAGCTTTAGCTGGAATGTATTTTATAATTAATTTTACAATATCATGTGGTGTTAGAACTATTAAGACTGAATATTAATATTGGAAGAGTAAAAGTTAAATTAAAAAATATTAACTTTTACTCTTTTATTTATATTGATAAACTTGAATTATAACAAACTTTATGGGAAAGTCAGTAGAAAGTGACTTTGTCCAAAAAATAGATGATTCCACGTCAGATGAAGAATTTAATCAAAAAGTTGATAAGGTTTTAGACCCATCATTTGTAATTCCAAAAGAATAATATATAATTAATTATATAAAATTGTAGGAGTTGGTTAGATTGGAGAGAAAAAGGGAATATATAAAATACTCTTTTACTAATACAAAGGGAGATATTGAAATTAAAAAGTGTAATAATTCAATACATTCATCTAAAGTACATTTTCATAATGAGGTTTCCATAGGATTAATTGAAAGAGGCAGCACTAAAACAGAAATTAGTGGTAATACCTATGAACTTCATGAAAAGACATTTTTAATAATTCCACCTAATATTCCTCATAAATGTAATCCCTACAATTATAAAAGCTGGAATTTTAGAATGCTTTATATAACAAATGAATGGTTTAAATCAGCATTTAATATTCAAGGCGAGAAAATAAAGTTTGATTATATGAAAATAGGAGAAAATATGTTTTCAGATATAATAGAATTAACAGATAACATTGAGGCAGAAAGAATGAGTCTTGAAAATGAAATAAAATTAGTAGATTATATTTCTATTTTAATTAGAAATGATAAGTTAACTTTAGATGAAGATGCATCTGAAAAGATTAACTTAAAAAAAATAAATCAAATTAAACAATATATTAATGAAAATTATTTGAAAAATATTATGCTTGATGATTTAGCTAAAGTAGCACAGGTAAGTAAATATTATTTAATTAGAAAATTTAATGAATGTTATGGATTATCACCACATCAATATATAACAAATTTAAGGATAAATTACTCGAAAAAATTATTGAAAAATAATAAAGACGTTGCAGAGATAGCAATAGATAGTGGGTTTTATGACCAAAGCCATTTTATAAAGTGCTTTAAGGAATATACTGGAGTAACACCAATGAACTATAAAAAGTGTTTATAAAAGATAACTGCAATTTTTTACAATACTTATATTAGAATAAAATTTATAATTACTTAGATGTATGAAAAAATAACTAGCATTTTAGCTGGTTATTTTTTATATGCTGCAATAAAAATTAAAGGAGTAATTATAAATGAAGAATAAAAACATATTTGCACATGTACTAGCTATATTAACTATACTTATTTGGGGGACAACTTATATATCAACAAAAATATTATTAAATAATTTTTCACCAGAAGAAATCTTAGGATATCGATTTTTCACAGCCTTTTTAATTATTCTTATTATTTATCCTAAAAAAGCGAGAATATTACCTATAAAAGAAGAAATAGTATTCTTTTTATTAGGAGCCACAGGAATATCGTTGTATTATTGGACTGAAAATTTAGCGCTTCAATATACTTATGCTTCAAATGTAGGATTAATTGCATCAGCCATACCTATATTTACTGCATTAATAGCACATTTCGTATTTAATAATGAAAAGTTTACTGTTAATATGCTTATCGGATTTGTTATAGCAATAATAGGAATATCAATTATTATTTATAACGGAAAAGTGCTAAAATTAAATCCCAGGGGAGATATAATGGCAATTATATCTGCAATTTTATTTTCTATATATTCAATATTAATAAGAAAAATAAATAATAAATATAGTCAGATTTTTGTTGTGAGAAAAATATTTTTCTATGGGATAATAACAATGATGCCAATTTTACTTGTTTCGAAGGTTAATTTATTTAAAATACCTATTTTAAATAGCAGCATTGTTTTAAATTTTCTTTTTCTTGCAACATTTGCATCAGTATTATGTTTTTTAATGTGGAATAAGGCAATCAATATTATTGGGTCTATAAAAACAACTAATTATATATATTTTGTTCCATTAATAACTATGATATCTTCTAGTATTGTTTTAAACGAGCCAATTAGTTCTTTAATGATATTGGGTGGAGCTTTAATTTTTGCAGGAGTTTATATAAATCAAAGAAAAGAGTTAAATGAGGAAGATAATGTAACAAACTCTATAGGAAAGTCAGTAGAAATTGACTTTATCAAAAAATAGATAATTCCACTTTTGGTAAAGAATTTATTTAAAAAGTTGATAAGGGTTCCGTTCCGGTATTTGTAATATCTGAAGAACAATATGTAATTAATCATTTTGCGGAAACTAAATAGTTTTATTTAATAATGGTGAAAGTTTCATTGCTAGTACATTTTTTGTAAGTTTTGCTAATATTGCAGGGTAAATTGGAATTATGTTGAATTAATAATTATAAGAAGAATTCTAAAGCTATAATGAATTTTGAACGGTGATGATTTACAAAATTAAAAAAAGATTAGCATTAATTTTAGTAGGGTTCATATTTTGTATGTTTGAACATTTTTGTTTTTATAGTTGTCTTCAAGAAATATAGTTAGGAAGTGAATACATGATAAAAAAAAGACTGCAGTTTATATTTTTCTTTCTTTTAGTTTTTTTTATTTTTAATTATAGTGTATCTTTTGGTGATACAGTAACACCTACAAGTGATGAATTAAATAAACAAATTGCCATTTTGGAAGAAAAAAATAAGGTGTTGGAAAATGAAAAGAAGGAAAGTGAAAAGAATATTCAATTTTATAAAGAGCAAAATCAAAATATTGCACAGATTACAAGTAATGCAATTTCAAATATTACAAATATGATTTATGTTGTGTCTGCATTTATAACAGTGTTGACAGTACTTGGTACTATTATAATTCCGAGTCAGATATATAAAAAGGACGAAAAAAGATCTAAGAAAATGGATGAAGATATAAAATTAGCTAAAAATGAGTTTACATCTAAAATTGACATTATAGAAAAGGAATTTCAAGCAAAAATTGATACTCAAGAGAAGGCATTAAAAAAACAAATAGAATCAATAGAAACAATAGAAAAAAAGATTAATATGTTATTAAATGAAGCTAAGAATTCTGCTGATGAAGCAAAAAAATCGGAACAAATTTCGAAAATATATGCGTTAATTACTGAAAGTTTGAATCTTAAAAAAGAAAAAAAATTACAAGAAGCTATTAATAAAATAAATGAAACATTTAATTACAATCCAGAAAATGAATTATTAAGTGAAATCTATGCTTATCGTGGTGGAATTTATAGCGAACTTAAAGAAAATGAATTGGCATTGAAGGATTATAATAAAGCCATTGAACTGAACCCTAAATTTGTATTAGCATATATTAATCGTGGCAATATACATTATGAAATTAAACAATATGAACTGGCATTAAAGGATTATAATAAAGCCATTGAACTGGATCCTAAAAATGCAGTAGCGTATAATAATATTGCTAATTGTTACCGAATTCAAGGGGAATATGATTTGGCTTGTAAAGAAATTGCAGTGTCTATTAATTTAGATAATAAATCTGGAGTTACATATACAACTAAAGCAGAAATTTGCTTATGTAAAAACGATATGGATGGATTTTATGAAAATATTGAATTGGCATTTAAATATGGGTTTCCATTGGAAAAAATCTATGAAGACGACATTTATAAATCACTCTTAGATGATCAAAAATTTATACAGATAATTAAAAAATATGAAAAGTGTACTTAGTTTATTTAGAGAGATTTAATATTATTATGAGGAATTCTAATTTTGGTAGACGTTTATATAAATTAAAGTAAGAGTGTAAATAATATACTTACACATATATTTTAATGATAAACAAAGGTAATCTCAATATTACACCTTTAGAAGTAAAATATCAAAGGAGATTTATATGTCTAAAATAATGATAATAGAAGATAATGAAAATATAAAAAAAGAACTTATTGAATTTTTAATGCGTTATGGATATGAAGCTTATGCTCCAACAGATTTTGAAAATATAGTGAAAATAGCTTTAAGGGATCAACCAGATTTGATTTTACTTGACATAAACCTTCCGTATTATGATGGATATTATATATGTAGAGAAATTAGAAAAGAAAAGGATATACCTATAATAATTGTTACAAGTAGAGATAGTGAAATGGATGAAATTATGAGCATGAATCTTGGAGCAGATGATTTTGTAACCAAGCCTTATAATACTCAAATACTTCTTGCTAGGATAACAGCAGTACTTAGAAGAACATCAGGAAATAATTTAGATTATGAAATAGTGGAACATAAAGGGCTAAAGCTTAATATTACTAATGGAAGCGTAAGTTTTAGTGAAAAGAAAATTGATATTACTAAAAATGAACTTAAAATACTTCATTGTCTTATGAAAAATAGAGAATGTATAGTTAGTAGAGAAGATTTAATGGATTATTTGTGGAATTCAGATCTTTATGTTGATGATAATACATTATCAGTAAATGTAACTAGGCTTAGAAAGAAGCTTCATGAAATAGGTTTTAAAGATGGAATAGAGACAAAGAGGGGATTGGGATATATTTTATTATGAAAATAAAAGATTATTGTTTTTCAAAAGGACCATATATAATAATTAATTTAATAATATATCTATTGATTTTAGTTTTGATGAGTATAGCAACAATGCCTCCTTTAATAATGTTTATAATTTTTCTTATTTGGTTTTCGCCTTTGATAATTTATATGATAATGGATTTTGCAGCAAAGAAAAGATTTTATGATGACATTACAGGAATAATTCATAAATTAGATAAAAAGTATTTGTTACCTGAAGTCATAAAACGTCCTAATTATTATGAAGGAAAAATTATTTATGATGTATTAAGCGATTGTAATAGAAATATGCACGAACATGTTAATTTTTATAAAAATCTTCAAAGAGAATATAGAGAATATATTGAAACCTGGGTTCATGAAATAAAAACGCCTATATCATCTTCAAGACTAATTATAGAAAATAGTGAAAGTAAAGAAAAAAATGCTTTAGGAGATGAGATTAGAAAAATTGAAGAATATATAAATCAAGCATTGTATTATTCAAGAAGTACAGATGTAAGTAATGATTATATAGTAAGAGAATTTGAAGTAAAGGAAGCTGTAAAGGAAGTTATTAGAAACAATAGACGTGATTTTATAAATAAAAAAATTGCAGTTGAAATTGAAGAAGCTACAGGGAAAGTAATAACTGATCTTAAATGGGTGAAATTTATTATTAATCAAATTATTATTAATGCTATAAAATATAGTAAAGATAGAGGCAGCGTTTTAAAGATTTATACAATTGAAGGTAAGGATAATATAATATTAACTATTGAAGATAATGGCATAGGAATTTCTCAAAAGGATGTAAATAGAGTTTTTGATAAGGGGTTTACCGGCTCTAATGGAAGAAAATATGGCAAATCTACAGGTATAGGTCTTTATTTATGTAAAAAACTTTGTGAAAAGTTAGGGCTTGGAATTTCATTAAGCTCTATAGAAAGCCAAGGAACAAAGGTTAATATCGTTTTTCCTTTAGGGGATTTTACAAACTTAAAATAATGTATAAGTTTATTCCTATTTTTATACAACTTCTAAATGTTATGGAAAATAATACGATAAAAGTATTAATTAGTAATTGAAGGAGGCGTGGAATGAACATTGATGTTTATAATAAAATCAATAAAAAAGACACTAAGAAAGCATTGCATAAACTAGCTGCTAAAAAGGAAAAACAAAATTTTCGTGCACTTATAAATATGCATAAAATAAAAAATGAAAAGTATTATGATGTTTATGCTATTGCTGCTAAAATAGCACGTGGAGAAAGTATTAGCTCAGATGAATTAAAGTATATAAAAGAGCATGCACCAGGTATTCTAGAAGATGCAAGGAAACAATTTAAAGAAAATTTGGAAATAGAAAGAGAAAAAAATATTGCAACAAAACAAGCAAAAGCAGTTAATGAAATAAAAAACAATGTAGAGAATAAATCAAAAAAAGATGGTGAATCTTTAACTAAAGCTGATACTGCTTCAGTTGAAGCTGTGGATAATAATCAAGGGCTTATTACATTTAATAATTTTATTAGTTAGTTATTATTCAAAGTGTTTAATTTGAAGTAAAAGATAATAGCAGAAGTTTATTCTGAAATTAAAGCTATAGCATATTCAGATTAAATTTAACTTTATAAAATTAATGTGAATAAAACAACTTTAAAAAATAAGATTAAAAAAATGCTTGCAATTTATTTTGTACGTGATATAATAAATATTGTAATAAAGAAGGTTTTTAATAGATAAGTACATTTCTCCTTTTAGAGAATTATATGGATCGAAATTAATCTTTAAAATAAGAGGAGGAATTTAATAATGGAAGATAAAACTTTAGTATGTAAAGATTGCGGAAATGAATTTGTATTCACAACTGGAGAACAAGAATTCTACAAAGAAAAAGGATTTGAAAACGAACCAGTAAGATGTCCTGATTGTAGAAGAGCTAGAAAGCAACAAAACAACAGAAGATAGTCTGTTTATTTTAAGAGTTATAATATTTTATTATAACTCTTTTTTACATATAAGCAAAAAAAAGTTATAAATATCAAAAAAGTACTTGTAATTTATTTTGTATGTGATATAATAAATATTGTAATAAAAAAGGTTTTTAATAGATAAGTACATTTCTCCTTTTAGAGAATTATATGGATCGAAATTAATCTTTGGAATAAAAGGAGGAATTTAATAATGGAAGATAGAACTTTAGTATGTAAAGATTGCGGAAATGAATTCATATTCACAGTTGGAGAACAAGAATTCTACAAAGAAAAAGGATTTGAAAATGATCCAGTAAGATGTGCTGATTGTAGAAGAGCTAGAAAGCAACAAAATAACAGAAGATAATTTTAGTTATTTCAAGAGTTATAATATTTTTATTATAACTCTTTTTTGTGCAAAAAAATAAAAATATGCTATTTAAAATATGTTTTTATATATTATGAATGAATTTTACATTTCAATAAATTAAAATAAATTTGAATTAATAAAATGATGTTCAATTTTGATTTTTGTAAGGGAGAAAAATTTAATAAAAAAACTACTACATGAGAAATCGTGTAGTAGTTTTTTATGCACTAAGATATAAAGCGGATCAATGAGTGAATGTCTTAGAAATAAAGGTATTAGTTTTCTTATTGACAAAATTTAGTTGGTTTGATATTATGTTAGAAATAAAAGCAATGAAGAGAAGAGTAGTTATTTTGGAAACTTGCAGAGAGTTCCTGTTGGTGAAATGGAACAGTGGAAATTTTAACGAAACAAGCCTCGGAGCCGCATACGGATCTTATTTTAGGCATTGAAAATAAAGGAATAATTAATGGTGATGTATATTTTATGGAAGACATTTAAGAAAGTCTTCAGTATAAGAAGAATATGCTGACTTATTATTTTTATGCCCTTGGGAATAAGTGATACTATGACGTTTGTTCACGTTACAGAACTAAAGTATAATTTTTGTACTTGATAAGGTTAGCATGGAGACATACTGATGAAATAGGGTGGTACCGCGATATAATTCGCCCCTACAAATTATTGTAGGAGGTGTTTTTTTATACGTTTTTTAATATATAAACCAGTTATAAAATTTTTATGAGATGAAAGGCTGATGAAAATTTAGCCTTAGACGGAAAAAATGACAATTTACAATCTCTGATGAGAGCGCAACGAAGTTGTTTTTAAGTCTTAGTTGTGCTTCGTGCTTTTTTCAGATGTGTATATTTTAAGGAGTGTTCATTATGGAAGAATGGAAAATGAAACGACCTATATTTCCTAAAAAAGCTGTTATTACTGCTGGTATGCCTTATGGAAATAAAGAATTACATTTCGGTCATGTGGGTGGTGTATTTATACATGCAGATACTTTTGCAAGGTTTTTAAGAGATAGAATTGGAGCAGGAAATGTTATATTTGTATCTGGAACTGATTGTTATGGATCAGCTATCTCAGTAATATATCGAAAACTTGTAGATGAAAATAATTATGAAGGAACTATAGAAGATTATGTGCGTGAAAATTATGAAAAACAAAAAGACGTATTAGAGAAATACGAAATGAGCTTAAATTTATATGGAGCTTCAGCATTAGATAGAGCAGGTGAGGTACACAAGGAAATATCAAAAGAAATATTTAATAAATTATATGAAGATGGATATTTAGTAAAGTTATCATCTCCTCAATTTTATGATACTGATTTTAATTTATTATTAAATGGAAGGCAAGTCATGGGTAAGTGCCCTATTGAAGGGTGTAATTCAGATAAAGCATATGCAGAAGAATGTGACTTAGGGCATCAATATATGGTTAATGAATTAATTGAGCCAAAGAGTGTTTTGTCAGGTAAAACACCAGAATTGCGAAATGTGGTAAATTGGTACTTTGAATTGGAGAAGTACAATGACATATTAAATGAAAGAGTGAATCACTTAAAAATGCATTCCAATTGGCGTAAATATTTATTAAATACAATTGAAGAATTTTTGAAGTTGCCAATTATATATGTGAAACGTAAGCAATTAGAAGGTGTTTCAGATTTTGAAGAAAAGTTACCCAAGCATACAATTATTGATGAACCAAAGAAGCCATATATATCTTTTACATTTCAAAATTTGCATGATAGAGATGTGGCAAGAGAAGTATTTGATAAAATTGGAATTCGCTTTAGGACAGGTAAAACATTAGTACCATTTAGATTATCTGGAAATGTTGATTGGGGAATTGAAGTGCCAGAAAAAGAATAGCTTGAAAATTTAACTTTTGGGTTTGGCCTGAATCTCTTTGGGCACCTATTTCATTTACTAAAACATATCTTGAATCTATTGGAAAAAATCCAGATGAATGGAAAACTTGGTGGCACTCTAAAGATGCAAAAGTATATCAATTTATTGGAGAAGATAATATATATTTTTATGGAATTGCAGAAATGGCATTGTTTATGGCGTTGTCAGGTATTAATAATGAAAATACAGTAGACTTAGGAAGTATTAATCTTCCTCATTTAATTGCTAATAATCATTTGTTATTTATGGATAAAAAAGCAAGCAGTAGTAGTGCTATTAAGCCCCCTATGGCAAAAGATTTATTAGAATATTATACAGCAGAACAATTACGTATGCACTTTTTAGGTCTTGGACTTTCAAAGAAGAGTGTTGGATTTACACCACAAGCTTTTATGGACGATAAAGATAAACAAGGAGCCGACACTGTGTTAAAGGATGGTAATTTGCTTACTAATGTACTTAATAGGCTTGCCCGCTCTTGTTTTTATACTGCACAAAAATATTTTGAAGGTAAAATACCATCAGGAGAAATTAGTAAGGAAATTTTAGAAGAATCTAAAGAAAGCATTATTAAATATGAAAATCATATGTATAATCATGAATTTCATATTGAAATCTATTAAAATTAGTATAAGCCTTTTATTTACAAGGAATGTTTTTGATTCGTCAAAAATTCGTCAAAAATTCAGATTAAAAAAATTTTTCAATTATATTTTTAGCATTTTTAAGCATATCATCATTTACATGGCTATAAGTATTCATTGTTTCTTTTATATCATGACCTAAAAATTTAGCAGCAGTTTTAAAGTCTATATCATTTGCTATTAGGTTTGTTGCATAAGTATGCCTTAATTCATGTACACTTATATTGAATTCAAATTTTTTATATATTACAATGAGATCGCTACTAAAAGCAGTTGTATTTTTAACTTTTAAGATTCTATTACTTATATCAGTTGGATGAATTTGTTTTAAATTTAACAATTCTTTCGCAACCAATTTTGGCATAGGTACATTTCTATAAGAATTTTGTGATTTTAATTCTCCAAATCCCCATATACCATTTTTATCTTTTATCCATTGTTTATTCACATCTATACTTTTATTATTAAAATTTATATCTTTCCATGTAAGTCCGCAGAATTCGCCTATTCGTAACCCGCATTTAGCAGCCAATAAAGAAGAAATATATGGTTTATAGGTTCTAAGTGTTTTTAACTTAGATAAAAGTGTCTCGAGCTCTCTATTAGTTAACGCAGTTTTTTCTTGAGGTTTGGTAATATTATACTCAATGTTTTTTACTGGATTTTTGTTTATAATTTCGTATTTATTCACAGCAAAATTAAAAATACATTTAATTCTTTTAAGATGTACTTCAATACTTGCAGAACTTAAACTTTCTAACTTATTAACTTCTCTTTGGATATCCATTGTATTAATATCTTTTAACTTAAAATTGTATAATGCCTTAAAATGTTGTATAGAGTCGTTGTATCCTTTCAATGTGTGGGCTCTTAATGTAGTTGTTCTATCAGATATAAAAAGTCTATAAAAGGTTTCAAATGTTATATTTTCATAGTCTCTATTTACTATACCATTAGTTTTTAACTCTGTTATAGCATCGTTAGCCCAATTGGCAGCCAGTTTCTCACCTTTTCTACTATCTTCAAATCCTTGCTTGCTTTTTTGTCGCCACTTACCATTAGAGTCCTTATATGAAATTATAGATTGTATACCTCCATCCTTTCTTCTATAGATGATATTAAAATCCATATTTACCATTCCTTTCTACGAATATTTATTCTTTTTATATTTATAAAATAAACCAGTATTAAACTGAGTATTAGCAGTTTCAACAAACATGTTCATCATCAAACATTTTGACAAAAGCGAAAGTAGGCTCAAACGCAATAAAATATTTATCAAATCTTTTACCAATACCATACTGCTTCTTAAAATCATCCATGATATTGGTCATTTCTTCTATAGTTAATTCGTAAAAATCTGCTATTTCATATATAGTACTGCAACCACATTTCATTGCATAAACTATGTTCAATGGGCCTAATATAAATTTATATCCATATCTGCGAGCAATTAGCTCTTTTTTTCTATTTTCAATTTTAGTTTGGTCGCTTATATCACCAACTGTAGTTTTATAATGTGCAATTTCTTCTCTAAGAATACAAGCCTTTTCGGCATCGGTTTGAATATTTTTATCAATAGCAATTCTATTACCAAAGCAACGACCTTTTCTAGTTATTAAATTTACTTCTTTTACTATTAATCCTAAACTATGAGCTTCGTGTAATAACTTCTCATAAGCTGTCATAAAATCACCCTTTGTTATTTGTTCCAGAAATCATCATTATTCATAATATCATCGTCATGTTTATAATCTTCATCAGTAAAGTTACCTTCTTTATCATGTGAAGCTATTGGCATCAAATGAGGTTTATCTTCAAATTTTTCTTTAGTTACAGTAATTAAATCTATAACTTTAGTTTCTTCTATATATTTAGGAGTTTCTATTAAATCATTGCTGTATTCAATTAGTTTTTCTTTTCCTGTATCGTTTAACATTTCATAATTAGATAATAATATTGCTTCTTCTTTTGTATTTTCATGATTAATTATCTTGAGTGGACCATATGATTCACCATCTGGAATACCATCTTTTTTCCCAAATTGACTAACTAAAATATTGAATATATCTATTGGAACTGATTTTGCAAGACCTCTTTTTTGATTTAATAGCATTGCTACAAAATCATTAAAATTTACATGATTAGGTGAATAATCAGAAGCTACAACACTTCGAGTAAAGTAACATTTAAAATATTCTAAGGCAGCATTATATTTTTTATCAGAACTTAAAGGTTTTGATTTAAAAATCAGCCTACATTCTTCTTTAATTTTTTCAATATCGTAATAATCAATTAGTTTATTTTTTTCTTTAAATTTCAAATAGTTATTATGTGTTATTTCATGTTCCTCACAAGATTCAATATAAAGTGGTGAATACATACTCCCGCATTCAGGACAAATCACCATTTCTGTTTTTCCAATTAAATAATCTGTTGAAACGTGAAAATAAGTAGCAACTTTGCTAAGCATTTCAAAAGAAAGTTCACGCTCATTTCTTTCAACCATACCTATAGCAGAAGGACCTTTAAAGCCTAAATATTCAGCAAGATCAGCTTGCGTTGTTTTATAATCTTTTCTTAACAGTTTAATTCGTTCTCCGTACATTTATTGTCACCTCAAAATAATAATAACACATTTTGTGTTAAAGTCAACGAAATATTAAGAAAAATTAAGAATAGCACATTATGTGAAAGATATTTCGTTCAAATGAGAAAAAATGACACGTTATGTGCTATAATTATAGTTTTATAATAACACATAACGTGCTATTATAAGTGCAAAGGGGGTACAAAACGATGAGTAAAATAAGGGAAATACGAATAAAAAGTCAATTAGATACAGAAAGTGCTTGTGACAAACTAGGTATTAGCAAAAGTATGCTCTATAAAATTGAGACAGGATATAGACAACCATCTAAAACATTGATTTTAAAAATGAGCAAATTATACCAATGTACTATAGAAGAAATATACAAAATTTTAGGATTAGTAAATTAGAAGGAGGATAAACAGTGAACAATCAATTAGAAAACAAACTTTCATCAAGAGAAGTTTGCGAAATGATGGAAATGGAACATTCAAAATTACTAAGGAAGATTGATGGAATTAATGAGGATTTAGTAAAAGCCAAAATTGGATTTTACAAGTATTGGCAAGAAAGTACTTATATTAATGAGGTTAACAATAAGCCTTGTAGAGAATTTCAAATTACAAAAAGAGGTTGTGAATTTCTAGCACATAAGACCACAGGAACTAAAGGTAACTTGTTTACTGATAGGTACATGGATAGATTTGAGCAAATGAAAGAAGAGCTTAAGAGTCCAATAGATAATTCATTAACAGTTATAAATAAGGTTTTTGCATTATTGGAAGGTACTCACATTATGGGGGCGATTGTCCAAACAATAGTTAATATTTCTCTGCAATCAACACATAATATGCTAGATGCATTAAACCAAGAGACTAAGAAAATCATTATTAATGCTCTTGAGAAGAAAAACAATGACCTAGCAAATGAAGGGTCAAGAATTGCAAGTGAATACAATGACAACCAAGCAGCTATTGAGATGTTGACTAAGGATTTTGTAAGAAGTGAGGTTCAGTAATGAAACAAATCTTATTAAGTAGGCAAGATTTAGCAGCTAGATGGAACTTAAATGCAAGAACAATAATTGAATATGAATTGAATGGAGTGATTAAAAGAGTTCCTAAATTACAAGTTCCACGCTATGCAATATCTCAGATAGAAGAAATTGAAAATGCAGGATTAGATATAAACCCATTATCACCAATTGAAAGAAAAAGATTGGAAAGAAGAATTTTAGAGCTTGAAGAAAAGGTGAACCACTATGAAGAAAAAATAAATAGTGCAAAGATGGCATTAGTATAGTCTAAATTATTAGTCAAGCTGTAGTTAATACGTAGGCAATGCCTATAGGAAATACACAAACCCACTACAGACTAAGGGAGTATTGGAAAGAGTAAAAAAATAAAAGTTATGGAGGAATGTAAAAATGAAAGCAACAGGAATTGTAAGAAAATTGGACGAGTTAGGGAGAGTATGCTTACCAAAAGAATTAAGAAAGACATTGGATATAGCTGAAAAGGATGCATTAGAAATATATACAGAAGGTGAGCAAATTATATTAAAGAAATATGCTCCAACTTGTATATTCTGTGGCGAAGGAAAAGACGTTACTAATTTTAAAGGTAAGAATGTTTGCAAGAGCTGCTTAAATGATATTAAAAGATAGGAGGAATATAACATGTTTCCAAGACAAATACCACAAGATGTAAAGAACAAAGTTTATGAAGTAACTCAAGATGTATTTGAATGTGAAGGCAAGGTTGAAACTGAAAAAGTTAGAGCAGCATTAGAAGAAAATCATGGGATATGTTTCTTTAATACTATTGAGCTGGAAAAGTTAATTAAAGAGGGATTAGATAAGCAGATATTTGCTTATAAAAATAATGGAACTGCTCAAGAAGTGTCAGTCCAAGAGCAGTATGTAGGTAAATGTGAGCATTGTGGATATGATAATGAATTTAAATTACCAGTAGGTAAACAATTACCTGATGGAGTTAAACCTAAATTTTGTGCTCAATGTGGCAAGGAAACACAATATTCTAAAATGGTAAATCAGAAGTATCTTCAGGAGGATGCAAAGTTGTATGTTTCCCACAAATAGGACAGTATATAGCATCTTCGGGAAGTTGAGTTTTAGATGTGTGCATATAACATTTAGAATTTGTACAAATATTAGTTTTTAGATTATAACCACAATGCATACAGTATTTTGTTCCAGGATGATAATATATGTCTTTATCACATTTTGGACAGTTACTCATAATAATAACCCCCTTTCAACAATATTTTACCATATGTTGAAAGAATTTGACAAAAGGAGGAATAAGAATATGCAAAAATATAGACTACATGTTGATGAAGTAGTAAACAGATTAAACTTTATTGATATTGAAACAAATTTAAACGATAGAGAGCTTGATGCATTACTTTATAAAATTGAACAAGATGGAGTTACGAGCGCATCAAGTTTAAAAAGAAAGTTGGAAACTCAAGGTGTAAGGGTAAAAAGCGTTAAATTATGTTCGAAACCTTATTACTTGAAGGCTGAAACCTTAGAAATTGAGGAAATTGAGGAACCTAAAAAGCAAGGTTTCATGATTCAATACAAGGCTTGTGATTTAAACATAGAAGACATTGAACAAGCTATTGAAGCAGCAAGAGAAGCAATGATTATAAGCATTGAACAAAATGGAATGACAGCAGCAAAAACTATTAATTTAAGCCAGGAACTAGATATTTTAATAGTTACAGAAATGAAAAAAGCTACCAAGGACACCGACCAAAGTAGTCCAAGATAGCAAAGTCAAATATTCAAATAAATTATAGCACATGATTGGAGGAAATCAAAATTATGAAAATGGAATTAACAAAAATTGCAATGGTAGGTTTTAAAGGATATAAGGATAATGTTGAATATCCTTTAGGGTATAGAGTACTTGTGCCTGGTGATAACGGTCTTGGAAAGTCAACTATAGGTGAAGCAATAGCATGGGCTATTACAGGGTGCAATATATGGGGAAATGAAAGAGCAACAACTGATTTAGTTAATAATAATAAACCTAAATTAACAGAAGTAGTTCTTGAGTTCTTACTAGATGGAGAACCACAAACAATTATAAGAAGAAAAAAAGGAAGCAGCAATGAACTTTATTGGAATGAGCAAAAAGTAACAACCAATGACTTAGCTAGAGATATTTTTAAAAATAAAGATGTTTTCTTAAGTATATTAAATCCTTATTATTTCCCAAACTTAACACCTAAAGATGCAAAGCAGCTTTTAAGTGATGTTTTAAAGCCTGCAAGTAGGGATGAAATATTTGCAGAGCTTGGAGAATATCTTCAAAAATTACTATTGGATAATGGGTTTAGAATGCCAGAAACCTTCTTGTCAGATGCAAGAACGGACCTTAAAGATAATGAAGATAACTTAATATTCTTAGAAGGTAGAAAAAGTACTTTTGTTCCAGTAGAAGTTGGAGAAAAGAAAATTTTTGATGATACTGAAATTAAAAGCTTGAAAGAACAACTAGATAAAATTAAAAACTCTAGCAATCTTGAAGCTGAATTGTTGAAACTTGAAAAGCCACATCAAAGTACTGCTGAATTAATGGAATTAAACGTCCAAGAAGCCACTTTGAAAGCTAGTCTTAATAATTCTATTCCATTACAACAATTAATCTCTGTAGTAGATAAGAAGAGGCAAAAAAATGAATTATTGAAGGAGTATAAAACAAAGAAAAGTAGAGCGGATTCATTTGATCATGAAATTGTAAAATGTGGACGTTGTGGAAATGAAGTAGATCTTTCTAAAAATATGATTGATTTACTAAATGAAGAGTTATTAAAAATGCTTGACAAAGGTACAAATCTAAAAAATGAAATTAAGAAAATAGAAGCTGAAAATGCTGAGATAGAAAAGAAAAATACAAAAATAGAAGTTGCTAATAAAGCCAAAACTGATGGAATTAACCTCGAAATTGAAAAATTAGCAATTAAGAAAAGTGAGATTTTAGCTCAAGACGAAATGACGAAAAAGGAATATGAAGCTAAAAAGCAAGCGATATTAGAAAAACATGCAGCAGAGCAAACCAAAGTTAATGAAAAGATCAATTCTATAAAAGCTCAAATAGCTACCTTTGAGACAGGAGAAAAAGAAGTGATGTCTTTCAATGCCAGTATAGATGCAGCTATTAAGCAAAATGAAAAAGTAGTCAAAGACCAGGAGCAAAATGAACTTGATATTAAGAATACTAAGAACAAAATAGAGCAACTTAAATTGGCAATAGATGCAGCAAAACAATATAACTCAATTAAGTTAAAGAAGCAATCAGAGCAAATCAAACCATACCTAGATAAAGTTGTAATCCAATTTGAAAAAATCACAAAAGAAGGAGAATTAAAAGACGATTTCAAGATAGTTTATGAGGATAAAGAGTTTAATAAATTATCAGCCTCAGAAAAGATTAAGGCAGGTCTTGAAATTGCCAACCTACTTATAAATATTCAAAACTTACATTTCCCTATTTTCGTAGATGATACTGAGAGTATTAATATCGTTCCAGAGCTAGAGACCCAAATGATTAAAGCTAGGGTGACGTTAGATAAAGAGATTAAAGTTGAGGTGATTAAGTAATGAGTAAACTAAAAACATTTGAAGAAATAAAAGATAGTGAAAAATTATGCGATCACTGTCCATTAGATGATACGTCTAAGGGTGTTCATTGTTATGGAGGAGCAGTTATTATGTGTGAAGGTTCACATTGTAACCAAGCATATGAGAACTATGTAGAAGATTTTGAGGCTGATGAAAATGAATAGTGTTATTAAAAAACTTATTGGAGAAATAACCGAATTGGCCTTTGAAATAACTAATAAGAGTAAGCATAAAGTTTTTGTTAAATATTATGGTACTGTAAATTGCTTTGAAATCAGTTATCACCAAAATGGAAAGTTTAATGGAAGCGATGAAATCGCGGTATTGGATATCTATATGAATCATGAAAAAAATATAATTTCAAAGTTAAAACAAGCAAAGAGAAAATTAAAGAAGTTATTGGAGGAAAAATAAATGAGTAAAGAAACAGGAGTTATTACAAGTGTTAAATATGAAGCAGCAGGAGCACAAATTGAACTTACACTAATGGATGTAAAGAATTATCTAGTTAGTGGTAATGCAGGTAAAGTTACTAATCAAGAAGTTGGAATATTCCTTAAAACATGCGAAGGCCAAAAACTTAACCCATTTTTAAGAGAAGCCTACCTTGTTAAATATGGCGAGCAACCTGCCCAAATGATTGTTGGAAAGGATGCGTTTACAAAAAGGGCGGAAGGTAGTCCAAACTACAAAGGTGTAAAGTCGGGCATCATAGTGGTTAATCTAAAAGAAGAAATAGAAAACAGGGAAGGCACTTTTATTTATACCGAAGGTGGAGAAAAATTAGTTGGAGGATGGGCTAGGGTTCATTTTAGGGATGATAAAGAAGAAGTTTTTAATACTGTAAGCTTAAGCGAATACAATACTGGTAAGTCTTTATGGGCAGGTAAACCAGCGACGATGATAAGGAAAGTAGCTTTAGTTCAAGCTTTAAGAGATGCATTTCCAAGTGGATTAGGTCAATTGTATATAGCTGAAGAAATTGGAATTGATGAAGAGTTACCGACAGATCCTGTTAACCCAGCAGAAGAACAAACACCACAGGAGCCACCAAAGATGGCAAATAAATCACTTAAACAACAAGTAATGCAATTAGCTCATGAGAAGGAATTAATGACAGGAGAAGGCAAAGAAGCTAATGTTGAGGCGCTCGAAAAGTTAGCTAATGATAATGGAATGTCTTTAAGATCATTAACAGAAGATCAAGCAAATGACCTAATTAAAATTTTAATGGAATATCAAATAATTCAAGATGTTCCAGAAGAAAATATTCAGCCCGTAGAAGAAGAAAATAATGTTGTTGGTGAAATTGTTGAAGATGGAGATACTCCAGCTGATGATGATAATCCATTTTAGGAGGTTTTAAAGATGAATAATATTGAAAAAGCTCAAGAAGCTTATAAATTATCTGAAGTAATTAAAAAACATGAGAAAAATATTCAAGAATTAAAAGACAGATTGGATGTAAATAAGAAAGGCAGTAAGGCCACGATAAACTTTCATTGTCTTTTTAATGAAGAGGTTAGGATAGAAGCTGATGGAGAGTTAATAAACGTTCTTGTATTATCCGAACATTGCAGACTGGAAAAAGCAATAAAGGAATTAGATGATTTATTAAATGGAAACGTAAATAAACTTAAGGAATGTTTGGAGGACACAGGCAATGAGTAATAAGATCCAAGAAAATAAAGAAAAATTCTTAACTCTTTTAAAGGGAGTAAATAGACCAGGAATAGATAAATTAATTGATTGGTTGGAAAATAAGAGCGATTTCTTTAATGCTCCCGCTTCAACAATGTTTCATGGAAATTATGAAGGTGCATTAGTAGAACATTCTTTAAATGTATATCAATTATTAGCTGAAAAGAATAATAGATATGATCTAGGATTAAGTGAAGATTCGGTAAAGATAATGGGATTGCTTCATGATATATGCAAAGCTAATTTTTACAAACCATCAAGCAGAAATAAGAAGATTGATGGTCAATGGAAACAGATACCTTGGTATGATATTGAAGATGAATTTCCACTAGGACATGGTGAAAAATCTGTGATAATGCTTAGATGTTATATTCCATTAATAGCAGAAGAAATGCTCGGTATAAGGTGGCATATGGGAGGATATGAGCCGGATTCTAATTATAAATCTTTAAATGCGGCATGGGATAAATATAAGAGTGGTGCTTGTCTTCATACTGCAGACTTAGAGGCTTCAAATATATTAGAAATAAAGATTGATTATGAAAAAGCTAATACTCAAATCAAAATGAATTTAGGTAGATGATTGTTATGAGTGAATTTGTAGAACAAAGAGTAAAAGAAGAAGCAAATTACATCATTCAAAGTAAAGTTACTGTACGAGTTGTAGCAAAGCAATTTTATGTAAGTAAATCCACTACCTATAAAGATTTAACAGAAAGGCTTAAAATAGTTGCTCCAGAGCTTCACGTAATGGTTAATGAAATATTACAAACTAACAAGGCTGAAAGGCATATACGTGGAGGTATGGCCACAAAAAATATTATAAAATTAAAAGCTTGCAGGACTAGGAACGTATTAGCATAGCAGGGATTACAAATTGTTAATGTTAATTTAGGTTACTGCAAAAAAATGAGGGGAATTCCACCCCTCATATTTTATAACATGCGGGGTGAAGCATGGGTGATAAAAAGCAAATTAAATTAAAAAATGATATAAAAGAAATGTCTTTAGATGAAGCATATAAACAGTTTAAAAAATTTATATATAAAATCTGTCAATCATGGATTAGGCAATATGATATTGAAGATTTACAACAAGTTGCTTCGATCGGATTTCTAAAAGCTTACAATACTTACGAAGTAACTAAGGATATTCTATTTACCACTTATTTGGTCAGAATTATCAATAATGAAATTAAGATTTATCATAGAAAAAATAAAAAGCATTCCAATAATTTTAGTTTAAATGCATCCTTTAATAATAATGAAGATGATAGTTTAGAATTTATCGACATAATTAGTGATGATATTAACTATGAAGAAAAAGCAATTACCAAAATTCAATGTGATGAATTAAGAAATTCAATATCAAATCTTCCTGAAAGAGATAAATATATTGTTGAGTCAGTAGCTCTTAATGGTAAAACTCAACGTGAGATTTCAGAAAACTTGAATTTATCACAATCATATGTTTCAAGAATATATGAAAAAGCGTTATTGAAAATAAAAGAAATAATGGAGGGTGAAAATACTATGCCTGTAAAGAAGATTGCAAGAGATCAATTAGCAAAAGAAGTCAGAAAACACGGAACTAGTAAAGAAGCTACTAAGTTGATAGCTGCTAAATATGGTCTAACACCTTCAACGGTAAGAAGTTATTACGACACAATGGATGTTAGAAAAGAAAGTAAAGATTACAAAGGATCCAAGGTAAATGATGTTCCAATGGAGGAGATTGAAATTGAGCCTAAAGAAACTCAAGAAAATAATATAGTTGATAATACCAAGATGCCAATTTTAAAACATATCCTTAAGGGGAATATTGGGGAGTATGAAATAAATGATTTGTTTATAAAAATTAACATGGACTTGGGAAGTTTATCGGTAAGGAAAGAAGATATTTTTAATTTTATTGCAGAACTTAAAGAATTAAGTACATGCATTGGATAAGAAGGTGAGATTTTGGAAGGGATAAAGTTAAGATTTTCAGATTCAGACATTAAAAAATTACTTAAAGAAAATTTCATGATTCTCTATGATACAAGAGAACAGGTAAATGACCACGTATTATATTGGTTTGATACTAAAAAAATTCCTTATAAACGCCAAGTAATTAATGAGGGTGATTACACTGCAATAATCACAGCAAGGCCGGAAATGGGAATTACAAGAGATTTATATTTCAAAGTTGGAGTAGAAAGAAAAAATAGCGTTGATGAACTAGCCGGAAACTTGGCAGAGGATACAGATACTAGGGATGATATAAGACTAGAACGTGAATTTATACGAGCCAAAATGAAGGGAATTAAGATGTTCTTAATAATTGAAGACCCTAATGGGTTAGACAATATCATAAAAGGGCATTATAGAAGCCAATACAAGCCAAAAGCATTTATAGGAAAACTGACAAGCTTACAAGACAAATACATTCAAAATACTGTTTTCACTTCAAATTTAGATACTGGATATCACATATTTAGAATTTTATATTATTCTGTTAGAAATTTTCTTATAGCAGGAGATATTGATAAAGAAATGGATATAGCTGAAATGGCTGCAATGGATATTTTAAATAATTATTAAAGGGGCTGTTTTAATGTATATGAGAAGAAGTAACGAGGAAATCATTTGTACAGCCCTAGAAAATACAAAGAAAAGATTAAGAACTACTAAAGCTAAATATGTGGTGATAAGGAAAACTGGGAATAAAAAAGCACTACATCAGAAGGGAAAGAATAGGAGAACAACATGGACCAGTTAATTGAACTTAAGAAGAAATATAATTTTTTGCTAGAAAGAAATAAAAAAGCGGAAGAATACTTTAAAACTCATACACTTAAAGAGTGTATAAAAAAAGAATTCAAAGGCAAAACTCCGCTTTATGGTTTTTATGAGATAGTTATTGATCTAAGTGGATTGATAATCGAAATAGAGGGATATTCAGGGCAATTAATAACGCATGATGAAATTCTTAATGGATTTAAATTATAGGAGGTGTAAGAGTTTGGAATTGACTGAAATAGATTTAAAAGAACTTATTGAAAGGGAAACAGGACAGAAATTTAATAGAGAAAATAAAATTTGTTGCCCGTTTCATCATGAAAAAACACCTTCTTTTGGAATCAAGTTTTATCCAGATGATAATAAATGGCGTTATAAATGTTTTGGTGGATGTGATGTTCAAGGAGATGTTATTGACTTTATACAAAGTTATAGAAATCTTGATTATAAAAAAGCTAGAGAATATCTAGGAATAGCGGTTGAAAAAACTCCAAGAAAATTACAATTTGAGAAAGTTTTAAATCGTATAGATTGGGATATAAAAAACACTGAATTTAAGCAAGGATATACGCTTTTGGGCCTATTTGAATTTGTAAATGGACATAATGAAGTTATTTATTATAAAGCAAAATTTTTAAAGCCAGATGGTAAAAAAGCAGCTTCATACTACCGTTTTGAAGGAGATAAAATTATAAATAAAAGAGAAGGCATAGAAGAAGTTCCTTATAATTTATATAACGTCCTTAGAGGTTTAGCAGATAAAGTTTTAATCTTTGTTGAAGGTGAAAAAGATGCTAATAATGTTAATTCAGTTCTAAGAAGCATGAATTATGTGGCTACTTCAATAAAAGGTTGTACTAACTTAGATATATTGAAGAATGGTTTTGAACCTAGGATTTATGTAATTACCGATACAGGTGAAGCTGGAGAGAAATATAAATGGCACATCTATAAAGAATTCAATAATATAGCTGAAGAATTTAGGTTTATAAATCTTCCAGGTATAAAACAACTAGGTAATAACAAAGACGTTACGGATTGGCTAGAAAGTGGACATACAAAAGCAGATCTGCTGAATGCATTTAGAAGAAGTCTAGATATTAAGAACGAAAAAGAACTGCAGCAGGATTCATTTGGGGTTTATAAGATTGTCTATGATAAAAAAGAAAAACAGGATAAAAGATTTTATTTGACAGATTTTCAATTACTAGAAGCTGAGAAGATCCTTAATGCTGATGAAGAGGTAGAGTTTATAAGTTTAAAGCTTAAATCTAAAAATGATGGACGAATATATGAAAAAACAAAAGAAAGTACAGCTTTTAACGATCTGCGGGCCTTTAGAAATATGCTGGGGATGGATTTATCTTTTGATGGAAATATGGGCGATTTAGTTAGGCTTAAAATGTGGATAACACAGTATTTTACAACGGAGACTAAGGAAATTTATTCTGGAACTAAGTTTTTAATGAAAAATGACCAACTAACTTTTATATGTTCAGATGGATCAATAAATAGTGACAAAGTAGATTTTAGTATTACCGCAACTGAAACCAATATATCCATTGCAGATAAAGAAAAAATTTCAACAAATGAATTGCTAGAAGTAAAAAACCACCTATTTAAATTCACAACACCAGAAAAAAGCACATCTATTATAGGAACAATAATAAATGATTTAATGATATTTCAAGCTATAGCTATAAAGCAAAAATTTCATCACTTGCTTATAATTGGTGAATCAGAAACAGGTAAAAGCACTATCTTAGAAGAGATTGTAGCACCAATTCTAAATTATCCAATAAAAGGTGATGCAAATGATAAATTTTCATTTACAACTTCAAAGCCATTTACTTTTCCTAAAAGTTTATCTATAGGTAATTATCCATTGATTTGTGATGAATTTAAGCCAAGCAGTTGGAATCAAAACAAAGTATTGGATATATGTAATCCCCTTAGAGATGCATTTGACAGGGCCCCGATGGTAAGAGGTGATAAAACTTTTAAATTGAAAAAATTTATATTACAAAGACCAGTGATACTTGCAGGCGAAGAAAGTTACCCAAATCAAGAAAAGGCATTAGTAACTAGAAGCTGTATAGTTTACTTAAGCAAAGGTGAAAGAACTAAGAAAAGCACAGAAGCTACATTTTGGCTAGTAAACAACCAAGAACTATTAAATAAGCTTGGAAGGTCATTAATTAATGAAGTCTTAAATATTTCTGTAGATCAATATGAGGATATGAGAGAAGAACTTGCACCAAAGTTTGTAGAATTAAAAGACAGAGCTTCTCAAACTGCAGTGAATATTGCTTGTGGAATTGAGATATTAAATCTTTTATTGGAACGCCATGGACTTAATATAGTTACTAATTATGAAAAATTTATTATTACCAATATCAAAGAAGAAGTACTTGACGGTGGAGACGAAGCGAAATCAGTAATAGAGCAAATGATATTACTCTATAATGATATGGTTGAAGACGGAAGGGCAATGTTTACAGATTATGTTATACAGGAGCGGGGAGAAGGTTTATTTATTAAGACAAGTGAAATGCTTAATCAATTAAGGGTGCATGTTAAAAACACAAATACTCAAGTCACAATATTATCTGATAGAGATTTTAAGAAACAGGCTAGTAAAGCAGGCTACATTTTAGAAACATCAGCAAAGCAAATAAGGCTTAAAAATGGGGTTACTGCCCCAAATGGTAAAAATATGATTTGGTATGATCAATATAATTTGGAGAAAATGCGAAAACTTAAGGCATTTGCAATATGTTCTAGTGGAGAATTAGAGCAGGTGGAAATGGGTAAAGAAGAAAGTAAAGTTATAGAAAATGTATTCAAAGGAGTGTAAAAGCTCCTAATGCATTATCTGTAAATATTGTGTAGCAAAGAAGTGAAATATTTGGAAAAGCAAATTTTATTTAATACAGAAAGGGTACAAGCAATTTTAGAAGGCAGAAAAATTTGTACAAGAAGAGTCTTAAAGCAACCATTTGAAGTTCATCCAAATGGATTGATTACCAAGAGGAAAGGTAATGAAAGATTAATTCCATATGAACAACCTTATAAAACTGGAGATATTTTCTATGTGAGGGAAAACATGGTTAGCACATTCAAGAGGACTTAATACTTTAGCCTTCAAAATAATACGGCATTAAATGAAAAGTGTATTTCATTGCAATTAAGTTAGGATGAAATTGGAAATTGATCATATTTACATTTTTATGTAACAAAAAGTAAGTAGTGTTCATAATTTGTAGTATAAAATTTTATTTTAGCGCTTAGGAGGGAAAGATATGAGTAGTTATAATAAATCAATCAGTGCAACCTATTATGTTAATGGCGAAAAGTGTTCTCATTGGCAAGCTATTGATGACAATAATAATTTTAACGAAAGATCAATGGACCATTGTTCCTATTGTTCTGATTGTTACAGATGTATAGATGACACCAATAACTGTAGATCAGACTGTAGATCAAACTGTAAATTATGTGATGTTTGTCCCCCAGGCCCACCAGGCCCCCCAGGCCCACCAGGCGCTCAAGGCTTTCCAGGCCCACCAGGTGCCCAAGGCTTCCCAGGCCAAGCGGGTCCTCAAGGTGCCGCAGGACCACAAGGTGTACAAGGAGCAATAGGACCACAAGGTGCACAAGGAGCGACAGGAGAAATAGGACCGCAAGGTGCGCAAGGAGCAATAGGATCACAAGGTGCCACAGGAGCACAAGGTGCACAAGGAGCAATAGGACCACAAGGTGCACAAGGAGCGACAGGAGCACAAGGAGCGACAGGAGAAATAGGACCGCAAGGTGCGCAAGGAGCAATAGGACCACAAGGTGCAACAGGAGCAATAGGACCACAAGGTGCACAAGGAGCGACAGGAGCACAAGGAGAAATAGGGCCACAAGGTGCACAAGGAGCAATAGGACCACAAGGTGCAACAGGAGCAATAGGACCACAAGGTGCAACAGGAGCAATAGGACCACAAGGTGCAACAGGAGCAATAGGACCACAAGGTGCGCAAGGAGAAATAGGACCACAAGGTGCAACAGGTGCAACTGGATCAGCTGGAGGAGTATTAGGCTTTGCAGATTTTTTTGCGCTGATGCCTCCTGATAATGCAGCAACAGTTGCTCCCGGTACAGACGTAAGCTTTCCGCAAGATGGGCCTACTAGTGGTACCACCATTTTCCGTACTGGTCCAAGCACATTTAATCTGTCTTCAATCGGCACTTACCAGGTCTTGTTTCAGGTAAGTGTAACTGAAGCCGGCCAACTAATTTTAACTCTCAATGGAGCTGACCTAGCATATACGGTGGTGGGACGAGCAACAGGTACTTCTCAGATAGTAGAAATGGCTCTTGTGACTACGACATCCATCAACTCATTACTCACTGTACGAAATCCTGCTGGCAATTCAACGGCACTAACCATTACTCCTCTCGCAGGAGGAACAAGGCCAGTTTCAGCGCATCTTGTTATAACACAATACGCATAAAGGGAAATAGACTGGCATATTCGTGGCAATATCCATGTAGTTATTGCCACAGTGTATTTTGAAGGCTCGTGCATTAGCAACGATTACGAAAAGCACGGAAAATCTATGAAAGGTGGGAAATCGAAACGCCATTTAGAAAATGATCAAACTTTTTTATAAATTAATTATAAAGTTAATTCACAATACTAATGTGCGACAAGAAGTCGCTAAATAATAGTGTTTCGTAAAGAAACTATGCTAGTCATTGAGCATATTCCCGTTCAAAACTGCATTTTGAGTAATTGAAATGTGGGTTGCATGAGAGTTAACTGTCTAAT
>Ga0209281_1000398_pt1 | contig 67605 bp, 85 predicted proteins | sample MedtruBG_FD_187514 | JGI IMG/M metagenome (GOLD analysis project Ga0209281, IMG submission 187514) | Root nodule microbial communities of legume samples collected from California, USA - Medicago truncatula BG (SPAdes) (version 2) | ecosystem: Host-associated > Plants > Roots > Nodule | place... | reverse complement strand
GCACGCCGCCAGCGTTCGTCCTGAGCCAGGATCAAACTCTCAATAAAAAGTTTAATCTTAGCTTACTCAAATAAAAATTGCTGGTTTACTTAAATGTACTTATATATTCTGTTCAATTTTCAAAGATCTTGTTGCCTTCAAGCAACTCATTTATCTTATCATCTACTCGAGTTAATGTCAACACCTTTTTTTCTTTCTCGGCATTTTTCCTTAACTTCCGTGACAACAGAACTTATTATATCATCATATCTGCCATTTACTTTTTATTCTACCTCATTTCTTAATAATTATTCTTCATTTACTCTATTTTTCTTAATATTTCTTAATTTTACATAACATGATACGCTAGGTAATGTTTCATGAGTAAAAGAGCCGATTTTCACCATATTCCAACTCTATCCTCTGGATTTACATACATTTTATCCCCTTTTTTTATATTATAAGTTTTATAAAATTCTTCAAATTGTGATAAAACTGCATTTACTCTAATTTTTTTAGGGGCATGAGGATCGTTATTTAATAAATATTCTCTTAGCTCCTTTGTTGAAACTTCTCTCCAAATTGTTGCATAATTTTCAAATAGCTCCTTTAAATTAGGATTTTCTATCTTTTTTACTATATCTAAAACACAAGCTATTCCACCTAAGTCACTTATGTTTTCTCCTACTGTCAAAAAACCATCTACAATTTTTCCATCACTTGTTTCTAATTTAGAATAGTAATCTATAACCTTTTTACTTCTACTCGTAAATTCCTTATAATCATTATTACTCCACCAATTTTTCAATTTTCCTGTTTCATCAAATTGAGCTCCTGTGTTATCAAAAGCATGAGTAAGCTCATGGCCTATAATAACTCCAATCCCTCCAAGATTTTTTTCTTTGCTTACATTTTTATCATAAAACGGTGCTTGTAATATGCCTGCTGGAAACACAATTTCATTATTTAATGCATTATAATATGCATTTACCGCACAAGCTCCCATGCTCCATTCACTTTTATTAACTCGCTTATTTAATTTAGAAAATTCTTTTTTACTTTGTGAAGTATAAATGCTTATTACATTTTCAATTAAAGAACCGCCCTCATCATAAGAATTAATTTTTATATCGCTATAATCATTCCATTTATCAGGATAACCTACCTTTACATTGATAGTTTCTAACTTGTTAAGTGCCTTATTTTTTGTAACTTTGCTCATCCATGGAATATTTTTTAACCTGTTTTGAAAATTTTGTATTATTTCTTTTGATATATTCTCTACATCTATTTTAGAAGCCTTATCAAAATATTTATTAACATATATTTTACTTACTATTTCATTTAGCTGGCCATTTATAAATTTAATTCCACACCCTTCATTCAATTCAACAGTCTCAACTCCATAAAATATTTTTCTTAATTGATTACTAGCTTCTCTATGCTCAGCAGTTAATAAATTATCTGTATTTAACAATAAACTTGTTTTTAGGAATCTTTTGACACTATCTATATTATCTTCAATTAATAAAGAATTAATTAGTTTTAATCCATTTGGATTTTCTACTATTATTTTATTTGGATTTTCTATTTCTAATTTAGACAATAATTTAGTAAACCCTATATTAGGTGCAAATTTTTCTAACTGCTTCATAGTATATACATTGTAGGATTTTTGTATTCTATTTTCATCTTTAGCTTCTTCTTCATATGAGGGAATATTTATAGAAATACTCTTTTCAATATCATAAAAGTTTTCAGCATTTTTTCTTGCTTCTACTTCATCTTCCCCATATAAGCTATGTAACTTAGTTAAATAATCTATGTAAACTTTTTGTATCTCTTTATTTTTATCTCTATTTTCTTTATAGTAAAAGGAATTTCCTAAACCAAGATTGTTGCGATTTATATATAAAATATTTTTATTACTATCTTTATAATCTGCACCAACACCTAAATTAATTAAGCCTTGAAAATATGAAAATTCACTATCACTTAAAATTTCTTTTAAATCACTTATATTAGATATATTATTTATTTTCTCCACATACTTTTTTATAGGCTTTATTCCTAACTCATTTCTTTTTTCCATATTTAAATAGTTATTATATAAATTTAATACATTCACTTCATCACTATTTTTGTCATAGTTATCTTTATTTTTTTGTATGTCTATCACTATGTTATATATATCATTATCTACTTTTCCACATACTTCTTCAAATGTTCCATAAGAAATATTTCCATCTTGAAGCTTTACACTTGATAACCATTCCTTATTTATAGCATTGTAAAAATCATCTTGTAATCTAGCTTCTTCGTTAGCTTCTATTTGATTAGAACTTGAACTATAATTACTACTAATAACTGAACTATATGCAGAATTATTTAAAGTAATTGATATACTCAAAATTACTATTGCTGTTAGTGATGATATTTTCTTTAGTAAATTGTTTTTCATAATTCCCCCCCTTTACCTTTTCTTTCCCTCTTCATTTATTATGTTTCAAATTCATAGTCTTTTATAAAATTTAAACATATATAAAATCACGTATTTAACAATATTTTTTTTCTTAATTAATAGTTGTCTAGTAGTATTATTTAATTTATTGCCCTAAATAATACATGGTTTTGAAAAAATAAAACAAAAAACACCCTTGAAAGATATTTTTTCTTTCAAGGGTGGCTTTACTCACAATTTTATTGATTAAAACATGCAAAATAATTACTCTTAAGTAAAATCTAAATTAAGATACTACTCCTGCAATTATAATACCAATAGCAATCATAAACCCTGCTATAACAATTGCCATAGCAACATTCCTATCTTTTAGTTCTTGATTAAAGTCTAATTTAGTTAATACTAGATCAAAAAACCAGTATCCAAAAACTAAAAGTACAATACCTATAAATCCAAATATAATACTTATTCCAATATTAGTTAAAACATTATTCATTTAAATTTTCCTCCTTATTATTTATTTGCTAGAAACTCAACTCGCATTCACTCGCTAAGTAACTTCGAATAACAAAAATCATAGATTTCGCTGCGTGAAAGTTCTGCTAGCCAAATATAAAATTTGTAGCATCACTCTTTATTCTCGCTTAATATATGTAGACATGTATATAGCATTCTTATTAGTTATAAAATCTCCCATTCTTGTAAATACTCCAGATGGTTTGTCACCTGTTATATATAATCCCATTACTGGGAATTGGTATTTATTTTCTTCTTTTATTGTTGAATAAACCTTCTCATATAAAGGTTTAATATTAACTCTGTCTTGAAATATAATATCTTCTTGTTGTTTAAAATTTCCATCATAACTTAATTCAACACCAGAACCTTCTCGTGAAAGATATGGTTTAGCCACAAAATCAGAAGAAAGTTTATTATCTAACTCCAGACATGTATATGGTATATATTTAAAAATGAATTTTTCATCTTCTATGGTAAAAAATCCTTTTCCAACAAGTTCATGAATCACTGCAAAAAGTGCTTTAGATTGAGTTATTAATGTATGTCCAGGATTTATTAAATAATCTCCAGAATTTAAAGGTGCAATAATTTTTTTCATTTCCTCTTCATAATAAAACCAATCCAATGGATAATGTCTATACAATGCATGAATTTCCTCTCCATATAGATAAAGTTTATTATCAGTTACCTTTAAATCATATATATTTCCAAATATAATATTATATTCTCTTAACTCCTCTAATATTTTAGCTATGATTTTAGTTGTGTATATATCTTCATAATACCATGAAGTTACAACTGCAATATTTTTAATGGTTTTATTCTTTTTTAAATCTTTTAGTATTGAATTAAATGATTCCCTTATGCATTTCCTAAGATTTTCATTCGGATCTTCATATTCAATATTAAGCTTTTCTTTTATTATATTACTTATTCCTATAGCTTCAACTAAACCAGCTGGAGTTTCTGAATTAAACTCTAAAATTTTTAAATCTCCATTATTATCTACTGTAAAATCTATTCTCCCCAAAGCACAAAGTTCATTGGTTAACGAAGTAGAAACTAATTTATAAAGTTCTTCTGGTATTCCTAATATTGGTCCAAAAAGATCCATATTTTTTTGAATATAAGGATATATTCTTTTTAGTATTTGACAAAATTTATAACCTGCACTTAACATTTCTTTATATAAATTTTCTTTTATAATTAATGAATCTAAAGAGACATATTCATTAATATTTGTATATTCACCAGTAAAATCATATTTAAATGCAGCCTCTTCTAATACATCTTCCAAAAGCTCTTTTCTATTGCTTAAATTAAATTTTTTTATTGAAATAGGTACTGACTTAACACCAAGAGGACACATCCAAGTGTAATTATCATTAGTCAGGAAATTTTTGCTCCATCTAACTAAAAAGCCTTGTGTCTTATATTTTATCATATAAACACCAAAATTTCCAAAGGCTAGTGTCGGAATATTCATATTATAAGTATTTGGTTTATAAGTATATTCCTGTTTAATATTTATTAAATCCTGCCTTATATGTATCTTATTACTCTTAGAAACAATTTTGATTTTAGCTTCCCACTTTTCCTGTGTATAAAGCTTACCAATATAAACTTCTTGGCTATACCTACCTAAAGATGACTTAACAACATATTTATCTTTATTTTTTATTACCTCTTCTATATTATTAGATTTTAATATTTCAGTATAAGGAATACATTTACTAATCACCTCTTTATCTTCTAAAGAAAGAAACTTAGAATCCTCTTTTACTAAATTCCACAAGTAAGCAAAAAATCCTTTTGCTTGAATTGCAATAATTCTAGGATCATTTATTAATAAAACGTTCCCTTTATCAACACATTCTAATATTTCATTTATGTTAGAAATTTCATAAAAAAACTCTGTTGGAAATAATCTTAAGACTATTGGTAACTTAATATTAGAATATCCATAAACCTGTTCATCTTTAACAGACAAATTATTTGGTCCAACCTGTACTATATTAATATTAGTATCTTTTAAAATATGCTTAAAATAATAACTATGATGTAATTCTTCATAGTGGCAAGGATCCATTAAAAAGCCAACATTAATTTTTTCTTCTAAATCTTTTGAAGAAGAGTAATCACAACAGATTTCTAATAATTCCTTAATAAAATTATCTATAAATTCTATATTTATATTCCCCTTAAAATCACATTTCCCTGCTAAGTGCATTTCCTTTTGACCACAAGGCTTATCATAATTAAACTCAGCAAAATAAATATTGTTTTGTTCATCCCTAAATGTATCATATCGTGTCCAAAACATAGGTGCTATGGGACATTTCAAATTGAATATTTTATCTTTAAACTGAAAATCATCGAAATAATTTAGTAATTCCTTATGTGCATCTGCAATCCCCTGTAATATATCTAAAGAAATTCTATTTATTCTTTCACTATAAAACACCATATTTTCATAAATTTCTTTATCAAAATAGAAAGGTATTTGTGAATGTATATATTCTTCCCCTAAAGAACTTACCATATAATTATTAAATAAGACATCTTCAGTATATTTAATTTGTTTTTCCATGAAATAATTCACTTCCTATAACTAAAAACTATGCACATAAAATGCCAATTAAAACTATACACCTTAAACAATTAATTAAAAACTATCCCCTTTAAGATATCAATTATAATCTATACACTTTTAACCATTAACTAGATGAACTTCCACCCTTTGCCCCTGAATAACCTGAAGACTCTCCACTTGATGAACTAGTTATCCCGCTTTTACTACCACTTGATGAATCACCATTTATTGAAGAATCACTACCAGAAGAATTCCCACTACTGCTGTTTCCGCTACTACTCGAAGCACCGCCACTAAAACCATGCCAGCCTCCATAGTATCCTCCGCTACTGGATCCACCTCCATTTTTTTCTTCCTCTTCTTTGTTTTGTTTTGGATTGTAACACCCTTCAAAACCAAGTGGCCCACTAGCCAAAAATGCTGTAGCTACAGCTATAGATAATGCTCTTTTTTTATTTTTTTTTACTATTCCCCTAAAATCTTTCATTATTACATCACCTTTATTATTTCCATTCTTATTTCTTTGCTCATAAAATTTACATAGTCATTTAAATCTTCCTTAATATTATCTTTAGTTAGAATAACAACTTGTTTATACCCTAATTCTTTTAACATATTAACATGTGGCAAATCGTCTTCTCCTATACCATATTGATTGTTTAACTTATTATTAGAATCATCAGTAGCCGTTTCTTCATTATATCTATCATAAGGAATTATCATAATAAACTTATCAGTGTTTATCTTTTTTAATTTTAATCCATTATTAATTAATTTATTAATATTATCTTTAGTACCTATTATTCCAAATGGATGAAATAACACATTAATATTTAAAATTGGCTTTATAGAATATTCATTATTTAAAACCAAGGCTAAGTTCAAAATTTCTTTAAGTGGTAGATCAACTATAAGAAAATTATTTTCATTAAAATTTTCCAGAATAATATCTATTGCTTTTTGATCATATTTAATTAGGTTTTCTTCCTCAATTTCAAAATCATCATATGTCTGTAATGAAACAAATGGTGTACTTCTAAAAAATCCTTGAAATGGACCTAAGTTTGACTTCCATGCTCTATAGATATTTCGTAAATCTATTTCCTGTAGATTCATATAATCCTACCTTTCATATGTTATGGCATAAATTCCATCTAAGGATATACTTTGTTTAAAACCATCCTCAGCTATAAATACAAAATGACTATCCCCACATTCACTTTCACATACTTCTCCCATGAAACTAATTTCCGGAGTAGAATTCTGCCAAGATTTAATATTTGAATAAACATTAATTTCTTTTGCATAAGATAAAAATCCATAAGAAAGTTTATATATAATTGCAAAATTGTTCTTTAGAGAAAATATCTGTCTATAACTTTTATGATTAATAACTGTATTAATTGCTAAAACTCCATTATATATAGAATTAACATCGCCTTCAAGAATTTCTGTGGGTTTGTCATCAAACCATTCCTCATAAGTCTTGTAAATATAAATTTCCATACTTACCTCACACTTGTTCTGTAATTTTAAATTTATAGTAATATTATAGTATATTATTTTACAATTACATACTATAAGTTACAATTTTTACAGCTCATTCTGGATTTCTATTTCTTCTCTTAAATAATCTATATCCTTTTCTAATTATATTTAAATAAAACTCAGGAATAGCAGGATGAGATTTGTAAATTAAAGGAATATATATCTTATAATACGCCTTCTTAAAATGTTTCCATAAAACACATTTTTCAGGTTTAGTAAAGTCAGATATATCAACAACCACACCTCTGCCTTCAACTATCATAACATTCTTAGCATGTACATCATGAGGATTTAATCCTAGACTTTGGGCATATTTAAGTGCTTCATCTATATCCTTAATAACACTTTCTGGAATTTGTATTCCTTCATTAATGCAAGAGTATAATGTTTTCCCTTTGAGATTCTTAAGTATTAAGTAATTCTCACTATAATAAAAACATTCAGAATAAGATGGATGGTTTTTTATTTTGCTGTATACTTCAACTTCTTCTTTAATTCCTGTTCTTCCTAATGCATATTTTTTTACAACATACTCTGGAAAATCAGGATGGGTTAAAACTGCAGCATAATTTCCAACCCCAAGCAATATCCAAGGTTCTGGAACATAATCTACAACGATTGGATCAAAGGAACATACACTTTTCATATCTATATTAGGTAAAAGTCTATTATCAACATAGCTAATTAATGTAGCTAATTCACTCATATTAACACCACCTATATGTCTTTATTGCAAAACTTTAAAGTATAATAACAGTGTTCTTTCTTATACTCATATACAAATTTATATTTCATATAGTTTTAATTATAATCGTATTTTTTTATTGGCTCAATTATAACATAAATTGCATAATTGACCTCAATCTTCAGTTTTAATTTAATATATCTATACTTATTAGGGGTATCGTCAACGAAACCCACGCTAAGATAAAAATTGCATATTGGGTATTTATATAAACATGTAGCCAGTTTTTACACATATATCGGCTGTACTCCTTGTACGTCTTCAGACAACAAAGATAGGACCTTAATCAAGGGTCAGTAGATAAAATAATTATCTACTGACCCTTGATTAAGATCTCTATTATGGATTTCTTTTAATTAATTTTTCTTTAAAAAATAAATTAAAGTAAATATATATATATAAACTATTAGTATAGATATAACTATCACATCTCTTATAGAAAAAGCAATTGGCATTTTAAAATATATCCAATCTAATATAATTATTAAAGCAATTTCAAAAAAATAATTTTCTTTTTATATAGTTCATTTGTTATTGAATTGTTCTTTACTATTAATAGAAAACCTCCTATTAAAGCTAATACGATAAAAACTTTAAATAAATTATTATATATTAGCATACCTCTTAATGAACCAAATAATAGGATATAGGATAACATTGAAATATACTTAAAATTATCAAAGCTTTTAATTTTAAGATTATTAAACATGTTTTACACATCCTTATCAGTTTCAGCTATTCTACTTAAAAATTAATTTAAAAACATATCTGGTGCTTTCTTATTGCTGCTGATTTTAGAACATATTTCATTATTCTCTTTTAAACCAACTTTATCCAATCTAGTCTCAAACTTTATGCAACTTTACACTTAATTACTACGTACTCCATTTTCATCTACTTTATAACCATCAGGTGTTGTACAGTTTACATACAACTGTCCATCTTCATTAAACCCATAATATGAACCATTTATCAAAAGCCATAATGGTTTATCTTTTTCTCCTCTTACTCTCATGCAGTTTGAATCTAAATAATATTTACGTCCATTAACTGGATCAGTATACCAGTTACTTTCAATGGCATATCCTGCTGAATTGAAAATGTACCATTGTCCATTTATATATTTCCATCCATTATCTGCCGTATAATAATATCCATTATTTACATCAGTACAGTACCACCATCCTACATTATTCTGATTCCATCCTAATTTGCTCTTATTTAAACAATGTGCTATTCCACTACTTAACCCATTTGCTAACTGGTTTTGATAGGTGTCATCATTTAGTCGCCTATCCTCTTCTGGATTGGACATAAATCCCATCTCTACTAATACTACTGGAACCTTAGACCAATTAAATCCTGTTAAATCACTTCTTTCTACGACACCCCTGTTATTCATTCCAACATTTGAAACTAAATCATTTAATATAGTTTGTCCATACTCTGCACTTATACTACTTATATTGCTAGCATATCCTACTGGTGCTGGAACAAGCATTGATGCACCAGTTGCACTTTGATTATCCATTCCATCACAATGTATTCTAATGACTAAATCTGCATTATTATTATTTCCTACTTCTGCTCTTTCAATATTTCCAGGAGCTTCGGAAGCTTGAGTTTTTGTCATTACAACGGTATAATTTTTTTGCTCCAATAAAGCTTTTAATTTTTCTGCCACTTTTAATGTAACAACATACTCTGGAACTCCAGTTGCAACACCTTCTGTTCCCCCACCATCCTTCATTTTAGTAATATTTGAATCTGGTGATTGAAGTTCATATCCGCTGTTACCACCTGCTCCATGTCCTGGATCAATAACAACAACCTTTTTTGCTGATGCAAATACTGTTTGATTATTAGGAACAAATACCATAGATGCTGTAAAAACAGCCACTGCTAAAAAACCTGTAAGTAATCTTTTCATTTCTTCCTCCATTCTAGTAATTCGAAACTATGTAATTATATTATTATGTAGTTTAAATATTTACGCTACTATCTTCAATTTATTTTCTATTTTAGGCATTATTATTGATAAAATTAAAGATAAAATTGAGATCATTATAAGTATTATAAACAGAACATGCAAAGAACTGTTTAACGAAAGTTTTATCTGTTCAATGCTAACAGCAGTATTAGCTGATGATGAATTATATAAATTACTTGGATCTACTCCATTTATACCTAGCTGAGTAAAATATTTAACTATATATGAGTTAAATACACTTCCAAATACACTTACACCAATTGTCTGTCCTAATGTTCTAAGAAGGGAATTAGCAGCAGTTGCAGCACCTCTTTTGTTATATTCTACAGATTCTTGAACAATTATAGTTAAAGTTGTGAAAGCTCCACCAAATCCAAAGCCCATTATAGAAACATAACCTAACACTAATAGTAATGAAGAATTTATCCCCACGGTAGATAGTAATATTGTGCTAATAACTAAAATAACATTAGATATTAATATTACTACTTTTGCTCCATACTTTACTATGCATTTTCCTAAAATTACTGAAGCTATAAGCCATGCAACCGACATTGGAGCCAGAGCCAATCCTGATACCTTGGCGCTAAAACCTAATACATTTTGTATGTATATTGTCAAATATACATTTGAACCTATTAAAATAGCTGAAGCTAAAAAGCTTACTAAATTTACAATTGTGCTTGTCTTTGTAAATATGTCAAAAGGGAAAATCGGCTCTTTTGCCTTTCTCTCTATTTTATAGAATACAATTAACAGTATAATAGTTATCAAAAGGGATATCACAATAAATATGTTATGGTTAAAACTTGTGTTTTCAGCTGATACAAAAATATTTAAAAATATAATCATTGCCATCGATAACGTAATAATTCCTACAAAATCTATCTTATGCTTTGTCTTCTTAAGGTTTTCCTTTAGATTTTTTTGAATAAGTATAACTGATAATATCCCAAAAGGAATATTTATAAAAAATATCCAATGCCAAGACAACATATCTATTAGAATTCCTCCAAAGAATGGACCTATAAGACTTGCAATTCCCCAAACTGTACCTATAAGTCCTTGAACCCTTGGTCTTTCCTCTAGGGTAAATACATCTCCAATGATTGTATATGTAACTGTAAATATTGCCCCTGCACCTATACCTTGAATTGCACGAAATGCTATTAACATATACATATTCTGTGATAATCCGCACAAAAAGCTTCCAATTAAAAATATTATTATTCCGATTGAAAGTATATTTTTTCTTCCATATAAGTCTGATAGTTTACCATATATAGGTGTAGAAATTGCAGAAGTTAATAAATATACTGAAAAAACTGAACTAATAATTTCAAATCCCTGCAAATCCTTTACTATAGTTGGAATAGCTGTAGTTATAACCGTTCCTTCAACTGCGCCTAAAAACATTGCTACCATTAATGCTATAACTATATTTCTCTTTTTAGAATTCATTCTGTAAAACACTTCCTTATTAAATTCTTTGGTTAAATTTATTAACTAGATTTTATAATTATATATTCATTAAACCATTTATACAACATAAGAAGAACTTAACTTTCACTTTATATTAATATATGAAAGCTGAGATCTTAAATAATTCTAAAAATAACTTGTTTATTAATTGATAAATTACTACTAGACATGATGATAGAATTTTGTGGCGAAGAAAATATTGAGGACTTCAGAAATAATAAATTTATAGTTTATCTTCGATTTATAGAGGATGATTATTGGTATAATATGTTACTTCGTTTAGGCGATAAATGTGAGTGTCTAGAACATTAAATAAACAATACAAAAATAATTTAATTTGCCACAATTCTGACACAATAACATACTATAATAAATTTATAATATTGATAAATTTTTTTTCAAAAATATCTCCTTATTAAATAGTAAAGAGTAACATTCATATTCCCCGTATGATATGTTACTCTTTATTTCGTTAGCACCTAATAAAATTATTAATAGTCATAATATATAATGCTTCAAACATATAGTTTCTAATTTTTTATAAATAAACACCTTCAACTCTCTCCTATCACTTATACTTTCCATTTTTAGCTGCTTTATTATCTAATTATTACATATATTTATTCCTTTTTTAATAATAGGATTGTGGTAAAATTAAATTATAAATTAAGCAATACTTTTATCACTGCCACTGACTATAATAAACATATATAGGAGTTTCAAATGATTATAAAAAGAATATTTATAAAAGTCGAAGGGATAGTTCAAGGCGTAGGTTTTAGGCCTTTTATATATAATATAGCTATTTCAAATAATTTAAAAGGCTGGGTTAATAATAATTCTGAAGGAGTGTTCATTGATATAGAAGGTCATAATAAAAATTTAGATAAATTTTTAAATGAGCTAAGATTTAATTCTCCACCACTTTCTAGAATTGAAAATATACATATAATTGAAAAACCCCTTTGTAATTTTTATGACTTTAAAATTAGAGAAAGTGTCAAAAATATAGAAAAAATAACTCTCATCTCTCCAGATGTTGCTACCTGTAAAGATTGTAGAGATGATATATTAGACTCTAATAATAGAAGATATTTTTATCCTTTCACAAATTGCACTAATTGTGGTCCAAGATACTCTATTATAAAACATCTACCTTATGACAGAGATAAAACTACAATGAAAAAATTTAAAATGTGTCCAAGTTGTGAAGAGGAATATAAAAATCCGTTAAATAGAAGATTTCATACTCAGCCAAATGCTTGTCACACTTGTGGTCCCCATATTTACTTAATTGATAATAAAGGAATAAACATTCCTTTGACAGATATAATTAATAACAAAGAAATACCTGATACTCTTAATTTAATAAATAATGAAGCTTATATTAATGAGACGATAATAAATTGGACTCAGAAAAAGTTAAAGGAAGGATTTATCTTTGCAATCAAAGGATTAACAGGTTTTCATTTAGTTTGTGATGGCGAAAATTCTACTGCTGTAGATCTTTTAAGGAAAAGAAAAAATCGTCCAGATAAGCCTTTTGCAGTTATGATGAAGGATCTTAACACAATAAAAAAATATTGTACAGTTAATGATAAGGAAGAAGAACTTTTGTCTGGAATCAGAAAGCCTATAGTGCTTTTGAATAAATCCAATAATTATAACTTGCCAAAAACTTTATCTCCAAATCAAAATACTCTTGGAGTTATGTTACCATTTACTCCTCTGCATGAACTTCTATTTTTTAAGGAATTAAGCGTACTTGTAATGACTAGTGCAAATATTCATGGTCTTCCACTAGAATACATAAATGAAACTGCTGTAGATCATTTAAGTGATCTTGTAGATTATTTTCTTATGCATGATAGAGATATATTAATGCCTGTAGATGATTCTGTATCCAAAGTAGTCTTAGGTCGTGAACGAATAATAAGGAGAGCTCGCGGTTATGCCCCTGAACCCATCACTTTTAAAACTGTATCACCTATACTTTCATGTGGCTCTAACATGAAAAATACTACTTGTATTTCTAAAGATGGCTTTCTATTTCTAAGTCCCCATAACGGAGACCTTGAAAACTTAGAAACTTATGAGCATTATAAATCTAATATTGAGCATTTAAAAAATATTTTTACCTTTAGCCCAAAGTATATTATTTCGGATATGCATCCAAGTTATTATTCTACTCAATATGCACAGTCCTGTGATATTGAGTTAATACAAGTTCAGCATCATCACGCTCATATAGTTAGCTGCATGGTTGAAAATAAGCTTTCTAATAAAGTAATTGGTTTATCCTTTGATGGAACTGGATATGGTATAGACGGTAAAGTATGGGGAAGTGAATTCCTTATATGTGATTATGAAAATTTCAGCCGCGCAGCTCACCTAGACTATATACCGATGCCAGGAGGTGACACTGCAATATTAGAGCCTTGGAGAATGGGCTCATCATATCTCTATCATAGTCTTCCTAAAGATAGTACCTATATTAGTGATTTCTATGGTAATAAAGCAGAAATACTTCTTAAAGCGATAGACAAAAATATTAATTGCATTGAAACCTCTAGCATGGGAAGATTTTTTGATGCTGTTTCTTCAATACTTGATGTCTGCCAAAAAGTAACCTATGAAGGACAGGCTTCTATTGAACTTGAATCATTGATTAATAATAATAGTAATAACGATAATTCTTATAACTATGAAATATTCAATAAAGATAATGAATTAATTATTGATACTATTCCAATCATAAATTCTATAGTTAATGACTTAAAAACAGGGATTTCAAAAAACATAATATCTCAGCGCTTTCATAATACTGTGATTTCTTTTTCAGTTGATATCTGTAAAAGATTAAGAATACTTTATAGTATAAATGATGTTGCATTAAGTGGAGGTGTATTTCAAAACAATTATATTTTCATAGGTATTGTAAATACCTTGAAAAATGAAGGTTTTAAAGTATATAGCCATAGCATAATTCCTACAAATGATGGTGGAATAGCTTTAGGCCAACTTGTAATAGCAGATGCAAAAATAAAATCAACTAATAAATAGTAAAAATGCACCCACCGTTTAAATTTTTTAACGGTGGGTGCAAAATATAATATCATTTTATTCTCTACTTTTCTTCCTTGCATTCCTTTACACTATTTTAGTGTTTAATTCTTCTTTTATAATATTAATAATCTGAGGAATGGTTTTCTTAATGCTAGGGGATAACTCCAAATCAAAAGTAATTTCCTCAGGCTCTATACCTATTACAACTACTTCAGGTTCAAACCCTAAATATTTAGCATCCCTCATAATATCAAGTATTTGCACATCATGAAGGGATGTAGTAGATTTTATATAAGTTCCAAGTTCCTCTGGAGTAAGTTTATAAATTGTACCAGGCGCATGTCCACCTTTTATGCTATCTAAAACTATAATTCTTTCATTGTTCACAAATACATCTAAAAGATCCAATATGCAGGTGCCTCCATCTATCAGCTCTACATTATAAATATCCTCATATTCCAATTCCCTAAGGTGATCAATTAGATGAATACCTATTCCATCATCCTTTAGTAGTAAATTTCCAATACCTAAAATAGTAACCTTTTTCATTAGATTATACCATTAGGATTAGGCGTAGAAACAATAAAGCTCTTATCTACAGACTTATCCGGTGTCATTATATGAACAGCACAAGCAGTACATGGATCGAATGAATGTACAATTCTCATTAATTCAACTGGATTATTTATATCGTTAATAGTTACACCTATTAATGCTTCTTCTAAAGGCCCTCTTTGCCCTTTATTATCTCTAGGCGAAGCATTCCAGCATGTAGGAGTTATAACTTGATAGTTTTTGATTATACTTTGCGTATTTTTACTAGGATCTATATCGTATTTAACATAATGAAGTAGCGCACCTCTTGGTGCTTCAGTAGTTCCTACACCTTCTCCAGAATTTATATAACTAAAACTATGCATTTTAGGATCATATAAATTAGCATTGTATGAATATCCTGTTGTACCATTTGCAGCTCCATCTGGATTTACAGGATATGAATCTAAGTTATTAATCCAAATAGACAATGCATTAACTAATTTTTTAGCTTCAAGCATCTTGGCTACATGCCTGTCCATAACTGATATACCATTATTATAATCTCCATTGATCCACATTCTTGCAATCGGTCCTGCTTCGTGTGGCATATCTCCATATCTTGTCGCTTTTACCCATGAATATGCATCAGCTTTATGAATATTAGGATTTGTACCTTCTGAATTTATACTTAATGAAGCATTTCCTTCATACCAAGAATATTTTGTTGATTCCTTTATTTTAGTTAAATCAACACTTAGTAAGTCTCCATCAGTATATCTTCCACTTCTAAATAAATCTTTTGTTTTACCATCAGCCTCTACTTCAAAAGCTCCAAATGAAATTAAATTTCCATAACCTTTACCAATTTTAAAATAGTCTTTATAAACTGACGCTACTTTTTGTACATCGTTATAGTATTCATTGTTAACAAAACTACTTACTTCTGAAAGAAACTTTTTATACTGACTAATTTCGTCTGCACTAGGTACTTTTGTTACTCCTCCAGGCATTATAGATCGTACATGAGGAATTCTCCCTGCAAATAACGCAACCATTTGATGCGCCTTACGTCTTATATCCAAAGCTTTAACATAGTTATCAAAAATCTTGCTGCTTTCAGCTTTAGAGAATCTCATATCTGTATTGTAACCACTCTGCCAAGGTGATTTCTCTGGACCCTTAACATAATCCAAAAGTGACAAATGATAAAAATGAAGTATGTGATCTGATACAAAATTACCGCCTTGAATTAAATTTCTCATTAATACAGCTTGCTTTGAAGGAGTAAATCCTTTAGATGCTTCTATAGCTTTAGCCGCAGCCATCCCATGAGATACAGGGCATAGTCCACATATTCTTTGCGTTATATGTACTGCATCTCTTGGATCTCTATTCTTAAGCATTGATTCGAAACCTCTAAACATATTTCCTGTGCTTCTTGCTTCAATAACTTTATTATTATCATCAATTTCAACTTCTACTTTCATGTGTCCTTCTAATCTAGTAACAGGATCAAGTTTAATTGTAGCCATAACATCCCATCCTTTTTTCAATTTGTTATAGTTCTTAATAATCTATAAATATATATATTACTTTTTAAGTACTTTTACTTTATGTCGTTGTATATGTTGGTGATTTAAAACTATATATACTACTAGATGTAGCAGTTGTAGTTCCTGTTGTGTATGTAGTAAATGGGAAATTCGGACTAGAACATCCTATACACATACTACCAGCTCCAAAGCACCCTTTCTTACCAGTCCAATCCTTACCCCATAATTTTGTATAGCAAGTAACCTTTGATTCACTATCTCTTCCTCTACAACCCATATTTTCAAGGCATTTTCCGCAAGTTCCAAGTGTGCTTGCTCTCCCTTGTGTTTTTAATGGACAATTTGTTGTTCCAGTAACACTATCCGCACGCGTATGTAGGTTACTTGCTGCATAAAAGGCTGTTGGTCTTTTCTTAGAATCTTTAGTTATAGTTTCACCTGCTAATAACTTTGCTATAGTACCTCCAATAATGTAAGGATGTACTGGACACCCTGGTAAGTTTATTATTTTATCAGCATATCCTGAATCAAGAATCTCATCTACAGCCTTAACTGCCGTAATATTATCCCCTGCTCCTGAAACTCCTTTATAAGCAGAACACGTTCCTATTGCAATTATGCTGCTGGCATTTACCGCAAAATCTTGTAATGCTTGTAATGCTGTTAATGGCTTACCATCTCTTTCTCCAATTATGCAATAAGCTCCATCCTGACCTGTTGGTATTCCGCCTTCAACTACAAGAATATAACCACTCTCTTTATATTCAGCATTTAGTATTTCCATAGATTCAGCTGCGGATGCTGTCATTAAAGTACTGTGATATTTTAAATCTAGCTTATTCATTAAAAGATCTTCTACTGTATAAACTGTATCAACCTCATTTTGTACCATATCTAAAAAAGCTATAGTACAGCCTGAGCATCCTGCTGCTTGAAGCCAAATTACAGGTACAAATTTTATAGTATCTAAAATACTTTCTGCCTTAGCAATATCCATTTTTCCCATGCCTAAAGCTACACCAGACGCTATCATCCACTTTAGAAAATCTCTTCTTGTCATTTTCATATGACTTTGCCCTCCTTCTGTAAAAGTCAAAAAAAATTCTAATACAACTATTAGATTTTTCTTATAGTTCAGCTTGTCTGATAATACTTCAGACAAGCTGTTTTTATTTTTATTTTTATTCTTTTTAGTGAAAATTGTTAAAGCAAGTAGCTAATTACTAATCTGTTACCAGTGCTCCATCACTCTTAAATAAATACCAAGTTCCATTTACTTGCTGCCAACCTGTTGCCATTGATCCATCATTCTTTAATAGATACCAAATGCCATTCATTTGTTGCCATCCTGTTGCCATCGCTCCATCACTCTTTAGTAAATACCAAATGCTATTTACTTGATTCCAGCCTGTTGCCATAGCTCCACTATTCTTTAATAAATACCAATTACCATTCATTTGTTGCCAACCGGTCAGCATAATACCAGTTTGGTCCATTAAATACCAAGAACCATCTACTTGATTCCAACCATTAGCAACCTGTCCATTTTTAATATATTTCCATTCTTTTGAATTGTAGTTCCATCCTTCAACTAATGTAGCTGGGTTGCTATTTGTTGTTGAAGATTGATTATTTGTTGTAATATTTGAATTATTATTTGTTGATTCGCTAGAGTTACTACTTGATGATGAACTTGAGCTATTGCTTGATGATGATTTCTTTTTAATTTTTGAAGTAATAGCTTCATAAGTTTCATCTTCATAAGAAATTACTAACTTAATATACTTACTTTTATCACTGCTAACTAGCTTATAAGTTTTATTATCCCCTACTAATTCATTATTTTCAGAATCTTTACTAGATAATCTATACCATTCATAAGTTACAGCTGAACCTGTAGTAAACTCACTTTTATCTTCTAGTATGAGCTCACCGGTTAAAGTATAACCAACTTTCTCATTTCCTTTAATTTTTGCTGATATGCCCTCTGGTATTGCTCCTTGTGGCTCATCTTCATCAATATAGAAAGGTTTTGATTCTAAGTCATATTGTTCTACTTTAACTATGATATCATTCCCTTTATCTTCATCAGATATAGTATAAGTATCTTCAATACCTTCCTGTACTAATTCCTCATCCCTGTACCACTCATATGTTACCGAAGTACTTGTAGTAAATCTACTTTCATCTTCCTGTATCAATTCAGCTGTTAGGATATCATCCTCTCTTGTAATTTTAACTGCTGCTGGTGTTGTTACTTGTGATTCATTTTCACCAATGTAGAAAGGTTTTGATTCTAAATTATACTGTCCTACTTTTACTACAATACTCTTGCCCTTATCATCATTAGATATTGCATAAGTATCCTGAATTCCTCCCTGTATTAATTCATCATTTATGTACCACTCATATGTTACCGAAGCAGTTGTAGTAAATTCCTTTTCATTTTCTTTTATTAATTTAGCTGTTAGAATATCATTTTCTCTTGTAATTTTAACTGCTGCTGCTGTTGTTATAGCTCCTTCTAATAAATTCTCAGTCTCTACATCACTTAGAAGACTGAACCCTAAGTTAATATCATAACCATGAACATTGTAATTATTAGCTATAGACTTATCCTCAATAACTCGAACTACTACAGTTCTCATGACTTCAGCCGCAGCATTCGCTTCTGCATCAGTAACATTATAGTGAACTATATAAGTTCCTTCTTCAAATGTATTAATGTAAGGAACTGAAGTTCCATCCTTAGTATATGTTACTTTTGCAACCAATCCAGTATCCTTATCATCTGTAATGGTCACTCCTGATTCTTTGTAGCTAGAGCCAGCTGCTACATACTCTGTTGTATCTCCAAGCAAAGTAATTATTGGTGATGTTAATGCTTCTGCCAGCGCCAGTTTGCTCGGGAGCAAAAATGTTATAATGTAGATAAACATTATAAAAGCTGTTGAATAGTTTTTCATTTTCTTTTTTAAAAACACATTGTACCCTCCTTTTTTCGTAAGTAATACCGATATTCATTATCAGTTAATTTATTTAAAAAATATATTTATATTGTTTATCAATACAAATATATAATTCAGCATATTTTCAGCAGCTCTCTTCTTAATATACTTACTAAGCTACCTAACATTATGTACAATTTTATCTCTAGATTATTTTTAGTCACATGAAAATAAATAATAGCCTAAAGATACGATGTATATTTTATGTCAGACAAGGATGCAAGTTTTGCTCATAACGCTCTATTAGTAAAGCTTGCCGACGCAGTATGACGCAAAATAGACAAGCATACTGGTCTATTATTTTTTTGATTGTGCCTTATTACTATTCGCTTTATGTTTTTTATATTTTTTCATCTTTATTAATTGGTTCATCATTAATTAATTCTCTAGATGATTTTTTAAACTCACTTAAAGCCTTTCCTATAGCTGAACCTACTGATGGTAGCTTACCCGGTCCAAATATAATTAGAGCAATTACTATGATTAAAATCAATTCAGGAAATCCTAAACTTGGCATACTTTTATTCCTCCTAATTTATGTTATGTTATTACTTTAGTAGATTAATAAACTCTCTAAAAAATTTTGTTATGTTATATTAGTCTCAGTACTCTTCTGCATACTCAGTAATCAATATTATCACAAGGAATTGTTATTACAAACCGGACAATTTTGAATACATAGTGGCAGCTCTAAAGAACTGCTATCTAATAAATCTTCATTAGATAAAATTTCTTTTGTTAATCCATCAGCGATAATAGTTCCCTCCTTAATTATTATTGTTCTTTCACAAGTTTCCCAAACCATATCCATATCATGAGTTGTAATAATCGTTGTATGACTGAACTCTTTTAAAAGTTTTATTAAATTTCTTCTTGATTTTGGATCTAATTCTGCCGTAGGCTCATCCATAACAAGAATATCAGGTTCCATTGATAATACTGTAGCTATTGCTACTGATCGTTTTTCTCCTCCAGATAATCTATATGGAGGCTTATCTTTAAGATGTAAACATCCAACAGTCTCAAGTGCTTTCATAACTCTTCTATTTACTTCATCTTCATCAAGATTATAATTTCGCGGTCCAAAAGCTACATCATCATAAACCGATGGCATGAATAGTTGATTATCAACATCTTGAAATACAAGTCCCATCCTTTGACGAATAATTGGTAGAGTTTTTTTAGTCATTGGAATATCGCCAATGTTAATCTCACCTTTCATCGGAACTACTATACCTAAGAGTAAATTTAAAAGTGTTGATTTGCCTGCACCATTTGCCCCTACTATGCCAACCGATTCACCATGATTTATTCTAAAATTTATTCCACTTATCGCATTTTTCCCATCAGGATATGAATAATATATATCTTTACATTCCACGAAACGATGACTCATTTAAGCACCCCCGTTAAAATATTACCTAATAATTCTGAAATATTAACTAACTTTGAAGTTATAATAAATAATGCCCATAAAAATAAGTATAAAATAGAACCAATTGATACTTTACTTTCTTTATGAACGAAACATTCTCCAGTAAAACCTCTTAATATCATTGCATTATATACTCTATTTGCCCTATCAACGGATCTCATTAACATTTGCCCTAAAAGAGATCCTGATACTTTAAGAGATACACCCTTTCTAAAAGGAGATCTTAAGTTATGGGCTTTTACTATTCTTGATACCTCTTCTAAAAGCACGAAAATATATCTATATATTAAAATAAATTGAATAACAAAAATTTTTGGCATCCCTATTTTTCTAAGTGCCCATGCTATTTCATCAATCTTAGTCGTAGCTATTAATAATAATCCAGCTAAAAGAGTTAACCCAGATTTTATTATTAATGAAACAAAAGAAATCCATCCTCCTGAAACTCCAACGCCTAATATTTCAATATAAATCCTTGTATCAAAAATTGGATTAAGTATGCCCACTCCACTAACAAAAGGCAGTGCAATAAACATTCTCTTGAAAATTGGCAAGTAAGGAATATCTGATAATATAAAAATAATAATCGGATAAGAAATAAATGATACTAATCTTGAAATATCATATTTTCGAAAAGATATTACAATTACTGAATATAATAAAGTAACAAGCAATTTTGCAATGGGATTTATATTATGAATTAATGTCTTTTTAGAAGCCATTTCATCTAGAAAACGTAAATTATAAATTGAATTGTTTATACTTGGCATATATTAAATCAATCCTTAAAATAAATATTAGTTATATTACTCAATTTTTATTAACCTAATTATGTTGTATGTATTTTTTCTTTCCTATGTTTAAATATCTTAATAATAACTCCAGTTCCCATAGCCATTATCAATGTGACAATTCCACCTAAAATTCCTGAAATACTTGTTTCAATATTGCCCATGCCGTGGTCTATCTCTGTTAATTCCTTCTTCTCTTTTTGTGTTTCTTGTGTATCTTTGAAACTATAATCAGGGAAAATAGCTATTTTACTTTGTATCTCCGACAACTCTGAATAAATACTATCTTGTGATTTTAATTCAGTTTCACCAGTTACTTTAGATATTGACCATTCTAATCCATCTGGATTACTAGAAGCAAACCAAGAAAAAATTCCCCCTATAAAGAAAATAGCTATTATAGTGCTTACAAAAACTTTTTTAAGTGGAATATTAACTAATGATTCACCCTTTTCAGCCTTTTCTATAATTTCTGGACGTGCTTTTAATACAAAAGAAATTACAGCACCTGTCACAAGCCCTTCAACAATTCCGATAGCAAGATGAATTGGCTGCATTAAAAGAAGGAATGTAGTAAACGGTAATTCACTTCTTCCAGAAAGAAGAGTCTCAATTACAATACTAAAAGCTCCTGCTTGCAATCCAAAAACTGCTGCAATAGTCGATGCAATAAAAATTCTTTTAGATGAGTGATTTCTTCTAGTAAAAAATTTATAAATTAATGGATATGCAATAAAGCATGTATAAAATCCAAGATTAAAAACGTTAGCTCCATAAGCCATTAATCCTCCATCAGCAAAGAAAAGTGCTTGAATTAAAAGAATTGAAGCCATTGTTAAAAATCCAGCGTAAGGCCCTAGTAAAATAGAAAGTAGTAATCCCCCTCCAATATGTCCACTTGAACCGGTACCAGGGATCGAAAAATTAATCATTTGAGCCGCAAATACGAACGCTCCCATAACCCCCATTAAAGGTATTTTTTTATGATCCAGTTCATTTTGTATTTTCTTTACTGAATATGTATAAACTCCAGCTGTTGCAATAAACATTGCACCTCCAACTGCTGGCGAAATTAAGGCATCTGCCATATGCATTTTTTCATTCTCCTCTACTAACAAATATACTATGTCTTTTAAAATTAACAGATTCTAGGAAGCTGCTGCCCTGAAGGCATATCAACAATTCTTTGTCCACCTACTATTGTATCAATATAGACTTTATTACTACTATCCTCAACTACTTTTCCTATTATCGAAGAATTAGTGCCTAATGGATGTTTTTTCATTGCTTCTAAAACCTCAGTGGCATATTCTTCAGGAACAAATGCACAAAGTTTTCCTTCATTAGCAATATAAAGAGGGTCTAATCCTAGAAGCTCACATACTCCTGAAATTTCGTCTTTTACTGGTATGCTCTTTTCACTCAGCTTAATTGAAACATTACTTATTTCTGCTATTTCATTTAAAACTGCTGCTACCCCACCCCTTGTAGCATCTCTCAAGACATGTATATCTGTGCAAACCTGTAGCATTGACTCTATCAATCCATTTAAAGATGCACAATCACTTTTAATATCTCCATCAAAACCTAGTCCATTTCTTTCGCACATAATTGTTATTCCATGATCACCAAGAGTTCCATTAACAATAACCACGTCACCAACCATAGCATTAGATGCCTTTATATTTACATCATCTCTAATTATTCCAATACCAGTTGTATTTATGAATATACCATCGGCGCTTCCATTTTCAACAACTTTCGTATCACCAGCTACAATCTTAACTCCTGCTTTTTCTGCTTCTTCTGCCATAGCTTTTACAACTTCTTCGAGTTTACTTATTTCAAAACCTTCTTCTATTATAAAAGCACTACTTAGAAATAAAGGTTTAGCCCCGCTTACTGCAATATCATTAACAGTTCCACAAACCGCAAGTTTTCCTATGTTTCCTCCATTAAAAAAGATTGGATTTACAACAAAAGAGTCTGTACTGAAGGCTATTCTATTACCTTCAAGTGTAAGCTGTGCTGCATCATTCATTTCATTTATGATGGAATTATTAAAATATTTAAGAAACAAATCACTAATTAATCTATTGGTTTGCTTTCCACCACTGCCATGACTTAATAATATCTTATCGCTCATATGTATACTTACCTCCAAACTTAATTTATATTTTATTGTGCCTTATACGCTGTGATATCTATAAAAAGCTGCACAACTACCTTCTGAAGAAACCATACAGGAACCAATAGGATTTTCTGGTGTGCACGCTTTTTTAAATAAAGGACATTGAAGTGGTGTTATTTTCCCTTTAAGTATTTCACCACATTTACAGCCAGGACTTCCATCATATTCTTCATATTCCATCTGAAAATGATTTAAAGCGTCAAATTCTTCAAATTTTTTATTAAATATATAACCACTATTAGGTATTAATCCAATTCCTCTCCATCTAGTATCAACCACATCAAATACTTTATCGAGATATTCTATTGCTACAGCATTTCCATCTGTTCTAACAATCCTCTTGTATTCATTTGTTCTTCTATGTTCCTTTTTATAAATCATATTAATTAAAGTGTTTATTCCCTGCAATATATCAGTTGGTTCAAACCCTGTAACCACAGCAGGTATATTATGTTTTTCACTTAAAAATTCATAAGGCTTAGTTCCTATTATTGCACTTACATGACCAGGTAGCAAAAATCCATCAAGTTTTAATTCTTTGTCTTGAACAAGAGCTTCCATTGCTGGAGGAACTATCTTATGTGCTGTCAAAAATAATAAATTATTTACATTTCTTTTCTTTGCTTCAATTGCAGTTATCGCTGTCATTGGTGTGGTAGTTTCAAAACCTACAGACAAGAAAATAACCTTTTTATTAGGATTATTTTCAGCAATCTTTATAGCATCCATTGGAGAATAAACGATTCTTACATCTGCCCCATCAGCTTTTTTCTTAAGCAAGGAACCCTTTTTCCCAGGAACTCTCATCATATCACCAAAAGTAGTTATTATAACATCTTTTCTAGACGCTAATTCAAGCGCTTTATCTATATAACTTTGAGGTGTAACACATACAGGACATCCAGGACCAGATATAAGATTTATATTTTTAGGTAATATATCTCTTATTCCATATCTGAATATAGACATAGTATAAGTTCCACATACCTCCATTATATTTATATTTAACCTGCTAAACTCCTGTAATCTCTTCACAAGACTTTTGGCTAATTCCTCATTTCTAAACTCCTCAACAAATTTCATCTTCAGCAAGCTCCTTTAATATATCAAGAGTTTTAAGCGCCTCTTCTTCATCTACAATTTGAATAGCACAACCAGCATGTACTAGAACGTAATCTCCCAATTTAACATCTGGTACAAGCTGAATAAAAACTTCTCTTTTTACATTTCCAACCTCAATAGCAGCTTTAGACTCATTTATTTCTATAACTTTTCCTGGAATTGCAAGACACATATCTTTACCTCCTACTCTAAATTAAACTTTTTTAATTTTTTCTTCTTTCAATAAAATATATAATCCATATTGCTATTTCATAAACTATTACAACAGGTAAAATAACAACAAAAAAGGTCAACATATCTGTCGCTGGAATAAAGCTAAGCTCAATTGCTGCAAGTCCTAATATCATATATCTTCTGCTTTTTCTCAAAATCTTAGAATTTATAATTCCAACTAAACCTAAAATGAGCATAAGCACTGGAATGATGAAAATAATTCCAATAACAAAACAAAAAGCACCTATAAAACCTAAATACATGCTTCCTGATAAAATAGGATTTAGATAACTTTTACTATAAGACATTAGAAAATTTAATACATAAGGTAAAAGAATAATATATCCAAATAATATACCAGAAATGAAAAACAGGCATAAAAAAAAGATACTACAATATAAAAGTATTTTTTCTTTCTTCTTCAATCCTGGAGTTATAAAAGCTATAATTTCATAAAATATTACAGGACTCATACAAACTATTCCAACAAATACAGCTAGTTTAAATCGAGTTATAAATCCCTCAGTTAAAGAGAAAAATACTAGTTCTAGATTGAAACCCTCTAAAGGTTTCATCATAAATTCAATTAAAAGTATTATTTTACTATAAGCTATTGTTGAAGCAACTGTTACTGAACCTAAAGCAATTATTATTCTTTTTCTCAATTCCTCTAAATGGCCAGTTAATGCTATTTCATTTTCTTTCAAACTCACACGCTCCAGTTTAATTTGCTATATGGGTATTCTTTTTATTACTTTTTTCAAGAATAAAAATCCACCATATGCTTATTTCATACAATACCACCATAGGTAAGGCCACAATTATAAGTGAAAATATATCTGGTGTTGGGGTAATTAATGCCGCAGCTATGAAAATAAGTAAAATTGAAATTTTTCTTTTTTCTGAAAGAAGTCTATATGTAACAATTCCAAATTTTGAAAGCACTACAAATACTAGCGGTAATTCAAATACTGCACCTATAGCCACAAGAAATATGGTAATAAAAGAAAAATAACTACTACCGCTTATTGTTGCGCTCATAAATTCATTTCCACTGCTAAGCAAAAAATCAATAGCAGGTGGAATTACAAATGTATATGCGAATGTTACACCTCCAGCAAAAGCCATAACTGCAAAAGGAAGTATTAGAAAATAAAGCATTCTCCTATTCCTTGCTGATAACTTAGATGAAGCAAGAAAAATAATTCTATATGTAACCAACGGGACAAATAATGTAATTCCACCTACAATAGCTATTTTCATCTTTACCATGACACCTTCTATTGGTGTAAGAAAGAACAATGGTAAATTATTTAATGGCTTAGACAAAATATTTATTATATATGCTGAATTAAAATATATTACTATCATTATGAGTATTAATAAAATAACTTGCCTTACTATTTCCATTCTATATTTATTAAGGACTTGTACTGCACCAACAATTCCTTCGCTCTTAATCATTTCACTACCTCATAACATTATTTAACTACTTTTTCTTCTTCACTAATTTTATCCGCTACATCATCTTTAGTAAGTTCCCTTGAAGCTTTTTTAAATTCATTTAATGCTTTTCCAATAGATGCCCCAACTGAAGGAAGCTTGCCTGGACCAAATATAATCAAAGCAATAACTAATATTAATATCAATTCTGGAAAACCTAAACTTGGCATATTATTCACTCCTCAATTTATAAACTTTTTTTACTTTCTACTTTTTCTTTAACCCAGCTACATATTTCATTTACTCCTTCATCCTTTGTACAAGAAGTTTCAAATATTAAAGCATTGGCATTTAAAGATTTTATATCTTTGTAAAATTCTTCTTTATTAAAATTTGTAAATTCTATAAGGTCAGTTTTATTTAAAATTACTACTCCACTTTTTTCAAACATTAATGGATATTTCAAAGGCTTATCATTACCTTCTGTAGTACTTAATACAGATACCTTTATATCCTCACCTATTCCAAACTCTGCAGGGCAAACTAAATTACCAACATTCTCTATTACTAATAAATCTATAGCTGCTAAATTCAATGAATCTAGTGCTCCTCTAATCATTTGTCCATCAAGATGACAAGCTCCACCAGTATTTATTTGAACAACTGGTACTCCTTGAGCTTCTATTCTTTCTGCATCTTTTCGAGTGTATATATCACCCTCTATAACTGCAATATTAATTTCATTCTTTAACTTTGAAATCATCTTTTCGAGAATTGACGTCTTTCCTGAACCTGGCGAGCTCATCAAGTTAACCACGAAAATCCCTTTTTCATCTAACATTTTTTTATTCTTTGCTGTTATTTCTTCATTTGTTTGAAGTATGTTTGTTTCAACCTTAATTTCACACATTTTTTAATCTCCTTCAATTGTATTAATATGTAATTCATATCCGCTTAAAATATTATTAGAAAAATTTTGACATTTTGGACATAACTTATTAAAATGATTTATTTTAAAATCGATATCACAGTGGTCACATTTTGCAAATGCTTCAACTTTCTCAATTATAAGCTCCGCCCCTTCCACTATTGTATCTTTTGCAATAGATTTATAGGCAAATCTTATAGAGTCTTCAAATACACCTGAAAGCTCCCCTATTTTTAATGATATTTTGTTTATTTTCTTTAAATTATTTTCATCAGCCTTATTGCAGACAATGCTTATTAAACTTTGAACAATCGAAACTTCATGCATATCTATTCAACTCCTTTTTATGAGGTCAATAACTTATGATATTTTCCTTTTCATAAAAATACCACTGCGCCAATAACTGAAATAAATTCCTATTTAGTATTGATATTCATTCTTATTTATTGTATGTAAACCGACCTCTTCTGTCAATCTTTTTATCACTTTATTTTTTTAGTTCTTTTCTTAATGCTACTATTTACTTCGTTGATTACTTATAATAGTGTAGACTCATAAATTCTTAAGTGACTTCTAATAGTTATGCTAACAAAAATACCAACAATTTAGAATCACTCCAAACTGTTGGTATCACTACTTTTATGGTGCACTTGGTGAGATTCGAACTCACGACTTTTCGATTCAATACTAACCAATCTGCATATATATTGCTATAGTCTTCATCCCTATTGTTTACTCACTTTAGTGTATATCTTAAATTGTCGTTGTTCGGTTAATTTTATTCTATTGGTTGTAGTACAACCTTAAATCTTACATAAAGCTTTTGAGCAAGCTCTGCCTAGCTTTGTGCAGTGAACGCTACCTGCTGTGTTGTTTTTATTGTTTCATGTACACTTTCTGCTATTGTTTCTGCATGCTTCTTCAATATTAGCATAACAGTGCTTTGCTATTATTCCTTTTTGTGGGAATAAAAAATTCATTACTGAACCTACGGATTTCTTAATTCCCTCTGAACATGCCGTACCGCCTATAAGAATTATCTTCTAATACCCATCTCCACCGTAATGAGGTCTTCTACGTCTTCTTCTACGTCTTCTCCTGTGAAGATCTCTTAAAAGAAGTATACTAATTAAATCTCTTAAAAAACGTCTTCTGCGGCGAGGACGCTGCCTTTCTTCTTCTTCATCATTCCTATAATAACCTCTATACTCATTGTCGTTTTCATCCTTTTCGTGCTCATCATCATACTCATCAACATTCATATTCTTTTCTATCCTGTCATATATGTCATCTGTAATATTTCCTAATTCATCTCTTGTAGGACAATACATTGTTCCGTACCTCAGTTCCATTTGGTCACCGTGATATTTTACCAAAGGCATTACTCTATGATATAGTCTTGGATATAACATCGCTAAATCCTGTTCATCTTCCTCTTCTATCATTGGATCATACATGTTTCCCATCGGTCGTTGATACCACATCGGATAAGGTGGTATTTCTCTGTTATACATATTTACTCCTATCATAACTAAAATTATTACTACATTTTATTCTATAATATTTTTTATAATTGGTGATTAGATTTATCATGGTGTTAATGTATCAGATAACAATTCTTTTGATAATTTATTTAGTGAATGGTTTTATAATATTCCTTTAAAGGATAAAAATATCTCTACTGTAAACAGATATGAAGGGTTATATAACCTTTATGTTAAGAATTCATGTTTAAAAAATAAAAAGATAAATAACCTTAAAATTATAGATATACAAAAATTTTATAACTCACTAGAACTTGAAGGAACAACACCAAATACAATTAAAATGATTCATAAAATAATAAAACCATTTTTAAATCATCTATATATTAATGGTTTTACTATTAATAACTTAGGAACAACCGGTCTATTGAAATTACCTAAAGTAATAAAAAAGAATATTATTATGACTGTTTTAATATTAGAAGAACAAGAAAATGAAATCGTAATGTACCAATACCCCAAAATATATCATCTCAATTAGATAAACATAAATTAAAACAAAATGATATAAAATCTAAGGCTGGTAATATGTATAACGATAATGATATAATTTTCGCTACTTATATTGGCTCTTCTAATTTGAATAGAATGTTTAAAAAATCGTTAGTGAAAGCTGAAATAGAACCGATTAATTTTCATAGCTTACGCCATACTTATGCTACACGATTATTCGAAAATGATATACAACCTAAAACAGGATCTGATTTAATAGGACGTGAGGATATTCAAACAACATTAAATCTATATACTTTGATGCTTGATTCACAAAAAAATAAAGCCGTTGACGTATTAGATTATATTTTTACAATTTAATAATGATTAGGTTAAGGAAGGTTAAAAAAAGTATAACCTCGCTTTAATTTATCTCGAAACTAGTAACATCAATACTTTGTATGATTTATGTTAAAAAATCACATTTAATATTTAATTTTGCTAAACCTAGTAATACCAAGAGTTTACACAACTTATGTTAAATAGGTTAATTTTTTTCTTTATCCTCGGTGTTGCTATAGATATTATATATACTATTTCTTTAACAACTCCTAGTGGTTGTAGTAACAAAAATAGCAACAATCTAAATTTCTTTAAACTGTTGCTATAACTTATTTTTGGTGCACCTGGTGAGATTCGAACTCACGACTTCTGGATTAGTTGATTTAAAATTTGTAATAGTTTATATTAGATTATATTAGTTGTAAATCTAATGTTTTGATTTACAACTTCACCTGCTAATTTACATTAATTTATAACTTTTGTGGGAAAAGTGTGGGAACTATAAAAGTTAAATCTATATGTTTTATTATTTAATATATAACGATATATTCTAATTTATTATTTTAACAATTCTTTTTTGTATGGTTCTAATTCTTTTTCTTCCGCTAAAAATAATTTCTCAGATATTTTATTTAACTCTGTATCAGATATGTTATGTACATCAAAAAAAGCTTCTTTCTGTATCAACCAATATTTTTTTCGAATTTTTCTAACTTCAGTATTTTCGATTCTACTTATTTCTTCTTGATTTAGTCCTTCCTTAAATTGATCTTCACAACTTAAATAAGTCTTTTCACTCATTCTTATCACCCCATAGTTTAAGATTATGAACTATAATTACTGATATTTAATCGGCACCTTTTATTTCATAAAAATCCCCTATTGATATTAGCTCCCAATTAGAATTAAGACTTCCCCTACCCTCTTCATCTGCACAAATAAAAGAGCTCTCTCCTTTTACACCTTGTACTGAATAGTCTATGTTAAATAGCAATCTATGTTTCGTATTATCCCCTGGTACATAAGGTTCAACTTTATCTACGCTATACGATAATAATAGTCTAGACCTTTTATTATCATTAAATGTTGCTGGTTTCAGACAATCCTCGAATAATTTCTTTGCGATTTCCTCTGTACTTAATTTATCTTCATTACCTTTATAGTAAAGAGGATTTTCGCCAATAATATTTAATATATACTCATCACCTTGCTCAAAATAGCTGCAATATATTTTTTGTGTAGTTGTCCATTTATCTGATTGTTCATTAAGATCCCATCTTGTTCTAGTTGTAGTACCTTTTACTGAATATAAAACTCCAAAAACAGAACCTTTTTTTGTTTCTAAAATCATATCTATTTTCTTTATAAGATAATCTTCGATTTTGACACTTGAATCATTTAATTCCTTATATCTATCAAATAAAGTTGTCATCAATGCCTTAATAACTTCATCATTGTTAATATTGCCTTTATTTACAGATATACTCTTATTTATATCAATGTCATCACACAGTGGACTAAAAAATCGATCACTTGATTTTAGTTTTAAATTCAATTCAGCATTATTAGCTTGTAAACCGTTAGCACTGCAACCAGTTAGTAAAAAGAATACGCATAAGATAGAAATTACCCGATATATATATTTAATAGTTTTCACCTAATATCCCTACTTTCATTTACCTAAAAAAATTATAAATACATAATAATTTACCATTGTCCATTAATTATAACATATTATGTAAATGAATTTCTGAATTTTGAACAAAAATAAGCAGTAGTGGATTTCTCCTGGCTACTGATTAAAATTATAGTATAATAATTTTTCGACAAAATAAAAAAGAGGTAAACTAAGTATTTCTACTCAATCTACCTCTACTGGCTAATATCTGTGCAATTTAGCCAAATATATTATATCAATTATTACACTACCTATCAATTAACTCATTCTTGACATACTCATTAATAGTCTCTTCTTCACCTTCGAATATCTCTGTTAAATGCAATATAACTTCTTGTTCATCTTCAGAAAGGCTCTTTATTGTTTCTTTTATTGTGTCTATATTTACATTATTCGTAAAATCACCGCCTTAGCATTACAATTATAAATATTATATTACTCTAAAATTAAATAATCTATAGTATAATTTTGTATATTATACCAACATTACGGTGCTAAATTTTTATTGCTTAGCAGGTTGCAAAAAGGCAGTGGATTAAATTACTCCTATCTACTGCTTTTTACAAAAAATAAGGGCACAGGATTAACTCCCATACCCTAAAACCTAACTTAATTTAGTTGCAACACCATCGCTAGCAAATCTATAGCCTACATAATCTATGTTAGATACCATTTCTCCAGTAGAATATAACATATAGTCTTTTCCATTGTCTCTTATCCAACCAGTTTGCATTGCTCCACTAGTATCAAAATAATACCATTCATTATTTATCTTTTCCCATCCTAGTTTCATAGCACCATCTTCATCACAATAATACCATTGGCTCTTATCAAATATCCATCCAGTTTTCATTTCTCCTTTTGTTCCATCTGATACAGGATTTAAATAATACCATTTGCTATCAACGTATTTCCAATCATATAACATCCAACCTTCTGAATCGAATAAATACCATTTATTATTTATTTTTTGCCATCCATCTTTAGTATAACTTTCATCATCATGTTTATACCACCATTTATTTTTTTGTTGATTAAATACCCACCCTCCACTTATAGATGGACTAGATAGTTTATCTTTAAAATCATACCATCTAGCCCAATTGTTAGATGCAAATGAGTTAGGACATGTTTTTCTACTGGCATCATAATGCCTAACTACATTATCAATACCTATATTATATTTATTCATTAAGTATTTAATTAAGTCCAATGTATTATTAACAGTTTCCTCTGTTGGCTCTCCATTATTATCAATACATATTTCTATGCCTAGAGAATTTGCGTTAGTAATTCCATAAGTTCCATGTCCATCTCCACAATGCCAAGAGTAATAATTATCTGTATCTATAATTTGAATTACATTACCACTGTCCACAAAAAAATCAGCACTGGCTTTCTTATCGCCACCGCTAAAATATTTTTGTTCATTTTGTGCGCTTGCTCCTGGATCTCCTGTATCATGTATAACTATAAAACTTGGTTTCATACTTCTAACAGACCTATTATAATTTATAAATTGTTTTTGTATTTCTTTCAAAATAATTACTTCCTCTCAAAATAAAATAAGAGTAACCATAAAGGCTACTCTATAAATTAGACTTGTGCTGCTGTACTAGTTTCTTGGTTGGTATTATTTGCAACAGCTGATTGAACTTGACTTAATGTTGCTTTTAAGGTTTCATTTTCTTTTAATATAGCTTCCGTATCAATAACATTTTCTTCTACTGGATCAATAATATCTGAATTATTTTCCTCTACATGTTGAGTTTTATCTGAAACACCAGGAGTTGAAGTATCTATAACAATCCCTAGCATAACTAAAATTGAAAGTGCAGTATTGACTATATCTGACCAATTGGAAGGGATTAAATTTTTAAATCCTAATTGTTGAACAAGCAATACTATTGCTCCTAACATTGATAAAATAAAAGTTTTGTTTTTAAGTCTTGTCTTTAAATCTAAAGTTAACATTTTTACATCTCTCCTTTTTCTATATCATCTATTCTTTTATGAGCGCTTTTTGTAGATTCTTCAACTTTTGCAACTCTTTCTATAACTCCATTTATCTTATTATCTTGCATTTTCATATCAAGTTTTATATCATCCACTCCTCTAGAAATATAATTAAGTTGCATTTCAAACTTTGTTTGTGAGTTACTTTCCTCCTTGATATCATTTTTAAATGTTCTTTTAAGTCCAATAGCTCCAACTAAAATTCCAATTAAAGTTGAAGCCATTCCAATTATTATGTTTATTTCATTCATAAGTCACTTCCTTACTTCAAATTTTGTATAAAAATAAGCAATAAAAAAACACCTTACCGGTGCTGATCTATTGCTTATATTTTTTATTTATTATTTTTGTTCACTATTTTAATTTCAAATTCTTTATCTATAGTTCTATGACATGGTCCACCATTCTTATAGCAATTAGTTTTTTTACATTTATTATTTTTAACTGGATTACATATATATGTTTTAAATTTTGATTTAAACAAAATCATATCACTCCTTATTTACTGCACCATTTTTTCCTAGGGCGTAGCAAAAATACCGCAAATTCATTGAATAATACGATATTCTAATTTTTTATATTTAATTTTACTTATTGATCCTGCTACATGATATAATAAGTATACGAATTAAATGTAACCAAGGACTATTCTTGGTTTATTTACTATTATTCACAAAGATGCTGTAATAAATCAAGGTATTTGTCGTGATAGATTAAACTTATTTCGCCATGTCCACTTTTTTCAATAATTTTCAAAAAACTGCCGTTAATGGTATTGTGCAATAACACTGCGGATTTTTTCATTATTGATAATTCCTTCTCCCCAACTAATATTAATGTTTTTGCTTTCGTCTTGCGTAATGTTGAAGGCATTGAATAATCTCCATTACTTCTCGTAATATTGATTAGTGATTCTTTTGTCATCCGACAACTATCTTCGTAATAGTTCTCAAATAATTGTTCTGGAACATTCAATGTTTTAGCTTGCAGTTTTGCATACCATCTTTTTTTAATTAGCCCGTAACACATATTATAGATGGGTACAGTTAGTGTGGTTGCCATTTTGATAGGATAAACCAATGCACTTTCTATAACAGCATTCTCTGTAATATCACTTTCCTTGGATAATATTTCAATAGTAATTTGAGCACCAATAGAAAGACCACAGAGTGCAAAAACTTTTCCATTACAAGTCTCTTTTATATATTCAATAACCTGTTCAGCCGATTTTTTTATACTTATAAAATCAGTATCCCAAGCATCACCATGCCCATCAATAATCGGTGCAACAATGCGATAATCATTTTGTAATGCTTCAATTTGTGATTTCCATGACCACCATGACAATCCACCCCCATGAAGAAAAATAATAACTGGCATATCTCTGTTACCAAACTCTTTGAATCTCATGTTATCCCCCATCCATATATCATAGATAATTAATTATTTTTACTTCGTAATTTTACCATTATGCATTAATTATATCATATTTTGTAAAAGTAACATTTTTATATTTTGATCTAACTTTCTAAATTTTTCCTATTACGTAGTAAAGGAATAGCTATATTAATTAACTATTCCTCTTTATAAATTTTCTGTTTTTAAATTTTGTTAGTTGTTTCAATGTATTGATTATCTTCTTTAATTAAGATACTGCCTTTATATTTGTTCCAAGTATTTCTAATAAGATTTGTCAGATGTTTTACTAATTCATTTGTCAATATTGAATAGATTATTGTTACAATAATAAACACTAAAAACATTGAGGTTCCTTTATTAGGCAAATATTTTAGAAATATCTCTCGTATAAATAAATGGTTTAAATACATTGCATATGATATTTCACCTAAAAAAGATATCATCTTATTATCCAAGATTTTTTTTGTTATTCCCCTATGGTAAAAAGAAATAACCATGCTAACTGCTAAAAATATAACTAATACAAAATCACTTTGTTTTTGAGCAACATTTATACTACACAAAATTACAAAACTAAATATTAGTATTTCACAAACACAAAGTAAATTATTAACTACTTTATTAACTGAATATTTTCTTAATTTATTGTATATTTCATAGCATATGCATCCTAAACTCATTCCAGCAACAGCTCTTAATAATCCAACTCTAAAAAATAAAATTGATATATTCCATTCTCCTAAATGATGTATGTTAACTGAATAATACGAATATATGAATATAATCATAAATGGCGCTATTAAGTTAATAAAAATTTTCTTGTAGTTTCTTATCATATAATAAATGAAATAACCACCAATTAACATCGCAGAAATATACCAAGTTTGAGGATTATATATTTTACAATCAATGCTAAGGATATGCAACATCAATATTGTATATATAGAATTAAAAATATTCTTGCATATTACAATTAGTGATGTTTTACTTGATATCATTAAAAATGAAAATGTTATAATGAGCGAAAATATATAATGTGGATATAATCTTATAGCCCTTTTCAAACTATATTTGAGAGCATTATCTTTATTAACTGAAAACATCATTAAAAAGCCAGATAAGATAAAAAAGAATTCTACTGCTATATAACCACCTTTAAAATATGAAACCCCACCAAAATAAAAATTATTGAAATGATAAGCACATATAAGAACAGTAAAGATGAATCTCCAAAATTCTATTTCCTTATTTTTTTCTTTCACATCAACCACCCTGTATTACTATATCATATATTAATACAATAAATCACCTCTATTGTTATATCTCGCCACATCTTTTCTTATTGTACAACAGTTTTAATAAAATCTTCACCAGTAATTTCCTTAAACTGATCTGATGTAATATCTCCAAATTTATTAGTATCTGTAATTACTGCTTTCCTTAGAAAATCTGCATCAACTAATTTCATATCATAAACCATTTTCCAAAATTCCATTATGCATTACCACCTTTCAAATTCATAACTTCTATTTTTAAATTAGCTATTGTCTGCAAAGCATTTGTTATGACCACATCTTTTTCCATATTATCAATTTTAATATTTGCTACTTCTTTAGATAGAATTTCTTCTGACTTTGGCACTGATTCAATAATAGAAGGCGCTGAATTCAGTTCATCTTGCGTTGCTGTTTCAGCCCAATTGTTTCCACTCCATTGTGGTTTTAACATAGCATTTGCCTTATTCCAATCTGATACAATTATACTTTCATTTTCCTTCAATTTATAAGCAAGTGGTAACTTATTTTCGTTAATAACCACAAACTCTACTTTATATCCATTTTCATCTATAACAATTCCAAACATAAATTAACCTCCTATTCTACATAGTAACTTGCAATAAGATATCCACGATTTATATTACTGCTAGGTAATCTTAAATTTACAGTTCCATCTGCCTTTATTGCAACATTACAAAATGTATCTGCATTTGCTATAATTGAGTAACCTCTACCAATAGAACAAAAATCCTTTGACGGTCTATATCCTATTGGCAAAGTTCCAATACTTTCATTTAATAATGTTGTTCCATCTTTATGACAAAAATTCACACATATAGTTACCATCCCAAATGAATTTTTAATTACCTTACTGGCCGCACTATCAAACTCCATGAAGGAATCATTAAACGGAAAACTAATTGAAGTTTTCTGCGTAATTTCTGACAATGATGTAGTATTTGAATCAGCTATTGTTTTAACTTCATTAATTGATCCAATAATAGCTTTGTTTGTAGTATTTAATGTTCCTGGACCTATTATTAATTCTTTTATTTTTTGTAATGTAGTCTTTCTAGTTTTATCACTTTGACTTATATAAGCATACTCTTGACCATCAAGTTCGTTTTCTGCTGTTATAAAATCTTTTAATTTTGGCATTTTACTACCTCCTTACATTATTACATTTTCATTATTATCATCAGTAACATTATTTCCATCATCATCAGTTACAGCTGCATCTAAATATATAAATTCATCAATTATAGTAGTCAATTCTATAATTCTTGCTTCATAAGCGTTCCATTTGTCTTTTTCAGGCCTAGTCACATGAATATCTGCATTGTTAATATGCTGTGTATAAGCTGTATTGCTTTGCTTTAATTCGTCTATTGTTAAATTAGCAGTATTTACAGCAGTATTTAAATTGCTTGTAGCAGTATCACAACTTGCTTTAGCTGCATTTGCATTATTAATAGTTGAATTTAATGCAGTATTAGCTGTATTAGCAGTACTTGTACTTGCATCTACTTGAGTTTTAACAGCATTTGCTTGAGAGATAGCGTTACTTATCTGAGCTAAATTCTTATCTAGATTTTCTAGTGGTGTAATAATACATTCTGGTACTGTCCCATCTGTATTACCCATTACTGTCTGCTCAACATCTATTTCAATATTAAAACTTGTTTTCTGTAAACCATTATTACTAAAAAATAATTCTAATAATAATGATCCTGCTAATTGAGTGAGTGTACTTTTACATTCAATGTGAACTCTACTGGTACTAGTACTAACAATTGCATCTTCAACTTGCCATGCCTTTTTATTTTTATTTGCTTTGATCATACAATTCCAACCAGTTAAATCAGCTAATATACTCCCATCCCACATTTCAAAATCCAATATTAAAGTATCATTTTGCTTACAAGCCTTTTCTGGAATATATGTCTTGCTCTTTAAATTAACTTTTATTAATCCAAGTTCGCAAATACCTGATGTTCCCAAGATCTTCACCTTCTTTCAAAAAGAAAACACTTACAATTTATTCTGTAAGTGCTAATCTAGTATTAATTTTCCCTTCAAGTTTTTCAACAAATTCTTTTTCTTCTATATCTACTATAGCAACAGTTTCTTTTACATTGCTTTTAGTGATATTTCCTTTTTCATCAATTTCAGAATAGGTGTATACTAGCATTTTACCTATGTTGGAATTTACTATCGCAAATCCCTGTAATACCTTTTTTATCATAATTCAATTACCTCCATTAAATCATTATTTTCTTCGTATATATTTGTATTAATAATATCTCCCGTTATAGATGTCGTATTACTTATGACACTACTTGTATCAATTACAGATGTATAACTACTTTGTTTCTTTATTTCATCAATTACTTCTTTTTGTTCTAATCGTACATTTTCATATCCTAGTCTTTTAGCTTTAATTTCCCAACTAAATTCTGTTCCTTTTTCACAATGTATAATACAATAATTTTCATATTTTTCTATATGATTTATTGAAGATTTACAATTATAAACTTGTGTAAAAACGTGATAATCAAACTTTGTATTTACAGTTTCTAAAAATATATTATCAAAAACTATTATACAAATTTCTTCTTTAGCTACTCCAAAACCAACATCACCGAAGAAATATTCGCAAGTTTCATAAGCATTAATTCTTAAACTACCAAAATTCTCAGTTGAAACTATACAATTTTTGCTACCATGAACATCTAAGTCTGTAAAAGTTGCACTCTGAGCAGAAAAATCACATTCCATTAAATGAAGTTCATCTAAATTCATTAAAGAAGATATAAAAGCATTTGCATCATTTATATTGTCAAATTGAATATCTTTTAAACACGCATTCCCATTATCAAAATAAAATACTCTATTGCTGCCACTATATACTTGTAATCCACCATCATGTATTGTTTCTCCAAAGCTATCAAATATAACCTGCATTAATGTTTTATTCTTAACTGCTATTGCAACATTATCATAGTGTTGCTCTATCAATGTACCAAATTCCCCCGCACTTACTTTTAAACTGATAGCATCTTCAAGTACCTGTATAGATGATTCTGTTTGTCTTTGTACATTCTGTATACTTATATCAATTTCATTCGTTTTAGCTTCAAAAGTCACTTTTAAATTATTAGTTGCTTCCTTAGCATTAGTATCTACTTTTTCAATATTTTCTTTTAATTCTTTTGTTTTTTTTTCGACTTTTTTATCAGTTTTTATAATCTTTTTATTTGTATTAGTGATTGTAGTTACTATATTTGCTTTTTTATATCCAATTTCTGCACTTTCTAACCTTCCTGTCAAAACATCTCTTGTAATTTTATAAATTCGTCCCATTAAATTGATATTTAAAGGTTTTATATTAACTTTTATTGTGTCTCCTATAGCAACTCTAGTATTTTGTATTTCAGAATAGTCATTTTCTTCAAAATTAATACAGTCCGCAAGTTCTAAAAAGTTTAAAGTAAGATTAAAATTAACTTCATTTACTTTTTCAATATTAAATTTATCATTACAAGCTTTTCTTAACTTTTCATAAGCTTGTTGTTCTGTGCAAACTTCACTTGCATTCGTACAATTTCCATCTTCGTCATATTCAGCCTCTACTATTGCAATGTCATTAAATTCAACAAACTTAGTAAAAGGATTATTGGCATCAAAATTATAAGCTTTTATACTTTTTTCTGGCAACATTAAGTCATTTGCCCCTACTGGTATTATTTCAGTAATTGTATCTGTATCCTCTAATGTTAATTCTGCTCCAGTTATATTTTGAGCATAACTTATAGTAATTCCATTGGGTTGTCCTCTTTGATCTACAAAGTCTACAATAAAATTATTAGGTACAAACTCCCCACCATACGTATTTAATACCGAACCATCGCTATTGTCACCTTTCAATGCTTCTAATACTGATTTTCTACTAATGTCTAAGTTACTAATACTAGTATTTGTATCTTTATTACCAATAGTAAATTCATGAGAATTTATTGTGTTATTTAATATTTCTTGCACAGCTTGTTTTCTTGTTTTGCCAACAATATTAGCAGCTAAAACACCATTATTAGAAAGTTTAGCTATTGAAATAGCTTGTGCATAGCAACTCACAACTTTATTTTCAAGTGAGGGTTTTGATTGCCTTATAACAAAAAGTTGAGGTTCTCTATCATCCCATGAAGGTGCTTTTATAATGTCACCTGTTACAAGTAAATCAGAAATATCCTTTGTATCATTCAAAGGATATTCTAAGTTTATTTCATATACTGAATTTATTTCTTCAATACATTTACAACTATTACATTCTGAAAGTACAAAAGCATTATGTTTAAAATTACTTTCGTTATTCTTATACAAATTAATCATGCTAATGTCCTCCAATATGGTACTATCTCTACACTTGTTACATTTCCAGTCCAACTAATATAATTTTCTTCTGTGTCCAGATAAGGAAATTCCCCTTCCATGTATTGACCTTTATTATTTAAAACTAATTTTAACCGCGGCTCAGATATTATTGTTATTTCTCCATCAATGTTAGTTATATTAAAGCTTCTATTGTTTATTGTAAATTTAGTAGCCCCAGTTCCTTTTATAGTTATTGTTGGATAACTTTCATGTGTATTGTCACTATTGTATAACGTTATTGGGGAGTTCAATGTAATAGTATTATCTCCTTCGGCTAAGTATCCAAAAGGCTGACAAGAAAATATTATAGGGAAGTAATATAATTGATTTCTAAGCACTTCTTCGAGTGGTATTTTATTATTAATATAAGCCTTATAATATACATCTTTATTATTTTCAAATATAACTTTTCCTGCTCCTCTAAGCCATTTTAATAATACATGAGGCTTATTCCCTATATAGTGAACTAATACTTTTTTATCTAACATTTCAAAGCCATCACTTTGTAGTAAAGCTCCATCCATTCCAGGTATTTTTATAGAATTTATTTTTTCATCAAATGATGAAATTGGAGGTAATTCTTTAACTATTAAATTCATATCTTTACTTGAAATATCATTAAATATAAACATATATAACTACCTCCTTTTAGACATCATAACTAGTTCTATAGAATTCAAACTCTTCTGCTAGTTGCTTTACATCTGTTTTTCTAATATTATTGAAATTCTCAATATGAAGTGCCATACCGTCTCTAGTTTTGCTCTCTGTTTTATTTGTTTCACTTGTAGCAAGTTGAGTGTTCTTAGGAATTGTTTGCATTTTCACACTAATGTCTGTAGATAAACCTTTTACTGAATTAACTACTTTATGTTTATTTTCTTCAATTCCTTTTGACAGTCCTTCCATGAAATCCGGCATGTAAGTTTCATAGTCTGTGAGCGGACCTTCATCTGGTACTGAAAAATGTATATAAGAACGAATTTTCTCTGCTACGCTTTCTATTGACTGTTCAACTTCGCCAATCATTCCATCTATTCCATCAACAAGTCCTTGTATGAAATCTTTTCCCCATCCTATAGCCTTATCTGGTAGGGATGTTATGAAAGTTATAGCACTATTGAATCCATCTGTTATATAAGTACTTAACGTATCTAAAATAGATCCAATACCATTCTTTAAATTTGTGAATATACTAACTCCTAAATTATATAATGTAGGAGGTAAATTTTGAAAAAATGAAAGAATTCCATTCCATACAGTAGTTACTCCTGTGCTTATCCCTTGGCAAATATTAACTATTATAGTTTTAAATCCATCCCAAGCAGTTTGTGCAACTGTTTTTATCGTCTCCCATAGTGAGCTAAAGAAATCTTTAATTCCATTCCATACAGTAGTAGTTATAGTAACTATCCCGTTCCATTCTGTCTGTACAAAACCGACTATAAGTTGTAATGCTCCTGAAAATATTAATTTTATACCTTCCCATATCATAGAAAATGATTCTTTCAATTTATTAAATATATTAATTGCATCTTCTTTAAGTTTCGTAAAGTTTCCAGTACAAAGATCTATTATTAAAAGTATTGCACCTAAAAATATTGTCTTTACTGCCTCCCATAATCCTGTAAAGTAAGTTTTATATCCATCAAATATTGTCTTTACTCCACTTATAAGCCAATCAAATTTAGTTGTAACCAAAGTTACTATTGCAGTTATAATTGTGCTTGTAGTTGTTTTTATTGAATTCCATATGTTTGTAAATATAGTTCCTATTCCATTTAAAATATTTTGTATATTGGTTTTTACACTGTTAAATAAATTACTAAACCATTGTGGAATTCCCTGGAAAAATGCTACTAGACTATTCCATGCATTAGGTATTGTTACTGTAAAAAAATTAACTAATGCATCTATTACAACTCCAGCAATTGTTTTTATAGTTTCCCATAATCCAATCCAAAAATTTCTGAATCCTTCTGATGTATTCCAAAAATAAATAAATGCTGCTACTGCTGCCATTATTGCAAGAACAATCCACGTCAAAGGACATGCTAAAAATGCAAGATTAAGCCCTGTCTGTGCAACTGCTGCACCTTCTGTTGCTGCCGTTTCTGCTACTGTTGCTACTGTAAACAACCCCATTATCCCTGTGACGGCTCCTATAATAGTTGATATTCCGCCTATTAATCCTGCTATTGGAGCAACTGCTGCAACTAAAGCTAAAATTATTAATATTGTTTTCTTTGTTCCATCACTTAATCCAGTAAACTCTTTTGTTAAATTCGAAACATATTGTGCTATACTAGCTACTATTGGAGCTAACATAACACCAATGCTAGTTGCAGCTTCTTTTGCACTTTCAGAAGCAACTCTCATACTATTAGCTGCACCATCTGAAGTATTTGCAAAATCCCCTTGTGCATTTTTAGTCATTTCCATAACATAGTTATATCTAAGTTGTACTTTTTCAGCTTGTGTCATTTCCTCATATTTCTTTGTTATACCTTCCTTTAATGCAAACTCTTTTAAAGTGCTATCTTGCATAATAACACCTAGAGATTTTAACGATTCACCTTCTCCTGTAAAAATACCTTTTAAAGCATCTTGTGCCTGATCTATTCCTATATTTTTAAAAGATGATAAGTCTCCAGCTAAACCAACTAAACTTGTTGACATGTTTGCAGCTTCACCAGTAGATAATCCCATTGCTGTTCCCATATCACCAAATAAGGCTGACATATCTAATGCTGAACCAGAAGCAATACCAAAGTTATCAAGTGTAGTTTTACTCCAATCCTCAACTCCTTGAGCACTATCTTTAAATGCTACTTCTACTTTATTTGTACTTTCAATAAAGTCACTTCCCAATTCAAATGATGCTGCTCCCAATGCTCCTATTGCAATAGTTGCTGGTGCCATTTTACTTGCTACATTTCCTGCCGAAGTACCTATTTTATCTGTTGTTCCTGATATCTTGCTCAATGTAACACTACTTTTTTCAGCTTGCTTTTCGAGACCTTTTAATTGCTCTTCTGTTTTTATTACTTCACGTTGTAAAGCTCTATACTGTTCTTCTCCTATTTTGCCTTGTTGAAACTGTTGTTGTACTTGCTTTTCTGCTTCTTTAAGTGTATCAAGTTTAGCTTTAGTATTACTTACACTTTCAGCTAATAATTTTTGTTTCTGCTCTAATAAAGTAGTATTTGTTGGATCAAGTTTAAGTTGCTTATTAACTTCTCTTAATTCACTTTGTAAATCCCTACTTGTTTTATTTACACCTTGAAGTGCATTATTTAAAGGAGCTGTATTCCCACCAATTTCTATAGTTATACCTTTTATATTATTAGCCATAAAATCCCTCCTTTCTTGAAAGAAAAATGAAGAATTAATTCGCTGATTTCTGCAAATTAATTCTTCATTATTTCCCTTAATGATTGTCTATCTGGCTGAGTCTGTTCTAATATCCAACAATTTTCAAGATATTCTCTTCCTTCTTGTGTTTGTAAATACTTGTGTACTATTGAGTCTCTAAGTAATAGCCAATATTCAAACACTTCTAATTCTTCAATTGTATCAAAATTATACCCTGTATAATCACTTACTATTTTCTCTTCAATTGTATTAACTTCATAGTGCCCTTCATCGCTATCAGTAGGATAATAGGGCACTTTTAGTTTTTTGAGTTTTTATTTTTATTAAGCCAATTGAAATACTCTGTTAAAAGTTCATTCATTTGATCTGAATCTAATTCCTCAATATATTCATCTGGAACTTTTGATTTTGACTTATTTTTATTTAGAATCATTTTTATACATTCAGTTAAATCTTCAATTGCATTTTCTTGTTTTTCTTTAGATATCGATGTTATTTTCTTTAATACCTTAAGTTTTGGTGGCTCTGCTTCCACAATAATGCTATTTATTTCTTTTCCTTCATCATTTGTTACATTTAATTTTACTTCAAAATACCTTTTATTTACTGAACTTACATCAAACATTTATTATCCTCCTATGATTTCGCATTAACAGTAGTTTTACCAGCTTTTATAGCCGTAAATGAACTATCAACTTCAATAATTTCTATTTCACTTCCCGTAGTTGCTGTTAAATCAACAGTTCCATCCCATGCAGTATAACCTGCTGCAACATTGCATACATCGCCGTATTTTGGTAGTACAACTGTAATTCCTGTTTTATACACATAACTATTACCATTAGTGATCAGTGGTGTTACAGTAATTTTAGTATCTCCACTTAATGTTCCAGCGATTGATATTACTGTTAGGGGTTCAATAATCATAGGTATATCCTCTTCATAGATGATCATTGTTCCAACTTTATCTAATGGAGCTGCTTTAAATTCTGCATCTATAACAGTTTCTTTTGCTTTATCAAATTTAAATGCAAATCCTGCTTGATTACTACCAACGATCGTTATTCTTAAATCTCCATCTACTACATCTTCATGAACAAATCTTATTATATATTGTTTTCCATCTTGATTACTTAATCCACCGATTTTAACTATTCTTTTTCCTTTTTCTTCTGTAACTCTTGCCGTATTACATATTTTTTTAAGCGTATTTCCGTTCCAAGTCAATATTCCACTTTTAAGTGTAACTTCTTCTTCAGTAAGGTATGTCTTTTTAATCAACCCTAAATCATCATCTACATCATAAAACTTTGGCTTATATGTTAAAGTAGCTCCACCACTTATTAATCCTAAAAGATTTCCTTCCGTTTCTATGCTATTATCTGTTGGAATTTCTCCATTAAATTCAGTTGTGTATAGTTTTCCACTTCCTAAAACAATCTTTTCACCATCTGTTGACATTATTGTATCCCTCCTATTTTTTCATAAATATTAAAATCGTACACTGTTTGATAGAATTTTTCACTATCAACCCATGTACGATTTCTCTTAAATGATATTGCCTTTTCATTCAATAACGTTTCTACGCTAGCCTCTTTTTCTCTGTTAATACGTTCTGAATACATTTCAACAGTTATGCTTCTATCTACTAAACAATTTTTGTTATCTGCCCCACCTGTCTTTGTATCCTCTGCAAAAACTATATATGGAAGTGGCGGAGGTTTAAAAAAACAATTTTCTGCTACTTTCATTCCTGTTAATTCAAGCCACGTTTTAATGTCCAGCATTTTCTATTCCCCCCTTTGCTAGTTCTTCCATACGTTTTTGTGCTAACTCTTCTCCATATTTTATATGAGGATAAGCGTTTGACCTTCCACCATCTCTAAGAGCATGACCATTCTCTAATAAATGTGTAAGTCTATGTTGTCCATTAGCTACATACCAAGTATTTCTTTTATTAAATTTATCTTCATATGATGTTTTTACTCTAAATGCTTTAACATACTTACCAGTAAGTTGTTTAAAACTTATGTGCTTTTTAATTTCTTCATTAGCTTCTTTGCCAACCATATCTACTGCTTTTTTAATATTATCTGTTACTTCTTGTGTATACCCCTCTAACTCTTGAGCAATTTTACTTGATAACTCATCTATATCGATATTCGCCCAAAGTCCCATTATATCACCTCAAACATTTCTAATTGCCTTAAAGTCAAATCTATACTTGGTGGATTGCTATCCTTAATATTTTGTGCAAGCTCAATATCATATTTCCCTATATTTAATAGATCTACAGAATCATGTAGATCTATGCCTGGTACTTTAGGTATTCTTATAACTGCATTAGCTTGCACTTGAACTGCTTTTGCAGCAAAGTGTCTATTAAATCCAAGCACTCTCTCTTCATATCCTAAGCCTCGAAATTTATAGTTTCTTTTTCCTTCTTCATCTTCTGTATAAATGTCACATACTCCATCACTAAAGCTTGTAAATTCAATATTGGGTACTTTAATTTTCATATGTCACACCTTCTTCTACTTGTTTATCTATAATAACCTGTGCCTGACATCTTAAATGTAATGATAATAATTCACTTTGAAAATTATTTTCAAACATTTCTAAAGCCTGAGAATTTGCATACCTACAATAATCAAATAACAATGTTCTTGGTAAGTCCTCTTCTTTAAAATCAAGAGTAGACACGCCTGCTACATCTTTTAAGCGTGCCATTCCCCTTTTAATCATGCCAGTAAGGTTTTTATCTGTCTTTCCATCATTCCATGTTATATGGAGATAATCTTTTATATCTTGTAACAATATTTCAAATTCCTCTTCTGACATTTAGATCACCTCTCTTAAACCATAGAAGTTACAGTTATTTCTCCAACAGCTTTACATTCATTAGCAGCATTAACTTCTACAATAACAAGCTTATTACTAGTGACTGCTGTTATATCAGTAACACCATCCCAAGCACTCCATCCACTTGTAAGCACTTGATTAAATACTGGCAATGTAACTGTAGCACCAGTCTTGTATTTATAAGTATTACCTTCAGTTATTGACTGTACTAATGTAATCTTTGTTTTACCTGAAGTTGAACCAGATTCTGAAGTAACTGTAAGAACTTTTAATGCTTGCTCATAGTTTGTAACTACTACTTTTAATTGAGCAGGAGTAAGTTTTGATATATCTAATAGAATAAATGCGTTATCATCTAATGCTCGACCATTACCATAAAGCTTAGTTAAATATGTTCTAACATCGTCAAGGAACTTAAATTCATCTGAAAATTCAATTTTTCCTCCATTGTTACCAGAACCAATTCCCATAAAATATCTATCTGCAATACCAATTATTGCACTACCAGCTGTAACTGCACATGATTGAATAACTTGAGTTGGATATGGAAAAATATCATTTACATATGTTCCATTAGTTGATTTCATAGTAGTCGCAGGCATAACCTTTGTAAAATAGTCTGTAGGATTTACAACAAGTAATACCTTGCTTATTGATCTAGTTTTTCCGTTTGGAGCTTGTGACAATGTGCCTAATAATGCGCCATAAGTTCCAACTTCAAGATCTGCAATTGCTACTGCTGTCTTTTTAGGATATACTCCACCAGTTACAGTTACATCATCTGAAACACTTCTATCCATTCCAATTGGTTCGTTGTTTCCAGTTCCAGTTACAATTGATGTTTCTAACGCTAAAGCAATTGCTTCAGATAGTGTCGCTCTAACATATGCATCTACCCATGTTGGCCCAGCTTCAAGCATATCTTTACTTATAAGCATAAATGCAGATAATTTGCAGATAGTAAGGTCAATTTTACCTATTGCTCCTTCAAGTTCTTTTGTTATTGCAGAGTTAAGATTTCCCCATGTTGCTAATTGTGTTCCTTGTTTATTTAATATCATCTTAGTTAAAATAGTTGTATTGGTGAAGCTTATTGCATCTAATAATGGGTGTGCTGTCTTAATATCAGAAATAACATTATCAATAATTGTTTCAGGAAATGCTATGTCAAGGTCTGTAATGGATTGTCTTGGATTTCCTGACTTCATTGCACCTATAATACTTTGATAAAATTTATCCTCTTTCGCAGTTAATTGATGGATTCCTCTATTGGCAAGAATGTTACTATCTGATGTTTCTTGATAAGCTCTATATTCTTCCATTACATTTTGTTGAACTGTTTCAGCAAAATCAGAAAACGCTTGTGATATTGCCCCTTCATCAGAACTCTTAAAAGCTTCCACTAAATTTTCCTTTAATTCTTGTTGTATTAAATCTTTTGATTTCATATTATTTCCCCTCCAAATTTTCATTTTTAAATATTTGCATTAATTTTTCTGCATTAGTTTTATTTTTATTGAATTGTTCTGGTACATTTGGTCTTGGATTATTTTGTTCTAATCCTTGTTTTATAAACTGACTATATTGCTGTTTGGCTAATATTATATTGTCATTTTCTTCTTTCCCCGCAATTTCATCTGCTAGTCCATATTCAATACATTGTGCTGCATTAAGCCATGTTTGATTATCAAGTAATTGCTTAAGAGTTTCATCATTAAGTTTATCTCCAGCCTTTTCTAAGTAGCTTGAACAACTAGAACTGTCTATTACTTCAATATCATTAGCAGCTTTTCTAAGCTCTTCTGCATTTCCATACACATACATTGATGCATGGTGTACCATCATAAGAGCATTTACTCCCATTACAACCTTGTCACATGCCATTGGTATTACACTAGCTATAGAACATGCAAAACCATCTATATAAGCTGTTTTATATGCATTACTCCTTTTTAATTGATTGTAAATTCCAAGTCCCTCTTTTACATCTCCACCATAACTATTTATATAGAGATTTATAAACTTAACATCTCCAGAGTTTCCAAGTACTTCTTTTATGTACTTAGCTGATGTTTCACTTTGTATAGTTTCACCTGACCACCAATCATAGCTATCACTAGCTATATTGTCATATAAATAGATATCTAATGTGCTTTTATCCAGTTGCTGCTTGATCATCCACATTTGTTTGCTCACTTCTATCATCCCCTTCCAAGTTGTTTATGTCTGAGTAGTTTTTGGTTATCCAATGTTTTTCACTCCAATCTGTTTTAAGTAAAGTTTCTCTGAGTTTTCTTCTTAAATCATCAATACTAAACATTCCACTTGCTATAAGCTTATCTACCTTTTCAGCTATAGCGAATATATCAATATGCTTAATACAAGTTGTATCAATATCTAAATATGAGCCTTCTAAATATGCCTTCTTTCCATACCTCTTTCTATTAATTTCTTCACAAATCATATCTACTAAAGGATCAATACAGAACGTTAGGAAATTATCTGTTATTTTTTCAATATCAGCTATATCTCCTTTTAATAATGCTGGAGGTATTTTAAGAGCTTGTGCTACTCTTTCAAAAGCTTCTTTAACTAAATTTTGAATGTCTACTATTTCACTAGTGGACTTTTTATTTCCATCACCATTTTTTTCGTCATATTCAACATTTTTAGGCAAATCTAATACTGCATTTTCAGCTTCAAAATATGTTTTGAACTTTTTTGCAAACAATTCTTCTATTGCTTGTTTTTGCTTCTCATCCCCACTAGCAACCTTATCTAATTTAACTATTCCCTTTCTTCCACCAGAACGCTTATATTTTCCGATAGCCATATCAATTAAATTATTGTAACCTTTCATCAAGTTAGATAGTAAAAGTCTCATATCTTCATTATTCAGTTTGAAATATAACACTTCGCTCATTTTAAAAGTTCTATTAAATGTGAAATCTTTTCTAGTTACAGTTTCAAATACATTTTCCACTAAAGCATACTCACGTTGATTAAAACTGTCAGCTATTATTAATTGACCATTAGCTTCTACAATTAGACATTCATTTTTTGATAGAAGTTTTGAAATAAGTTCTTGTATAAATTCGCTTGAATTTTGATTGACATTAGGTTCTATATTCCATAGATAATATTCATCTTGTTTAATTTCTTCGTTTTTGAAATACGTTTTAAATTCACATTTTGAAATGCATCCAGATATTAAATTAACAGCAACGTTAATAGCAAACTTTTCTATAGCTAATTTTGCAGCACAATCCTCTAGTTTTTGATTTAGATATATTGTAGTGTTAGATCCAAACATATCTCTAATAAACTCTATTATTTTCAATCTCTCACCCCCTTTCAGGGCATAATAAAAAGCCTTATTACTAAGACTTACTTTCTATTACTGATAATATTTTTTCTTTAACTTTTTCCCTAACTTCTACTGGAACTTTTTCGTTTTCTATTAATTCTTTTATAATGCTTAAAATTTCTTTAAATTCATCATTATTTTTTATGTTTACATCTACTGATAATCCTTGCTTTTTATCAACATAGGTTGCATTACCCATAGGTTTCAATACCCCATTACACTTAGCACATCTTTTTCCGTCATATTTTGATATAGTATAATGACCACATTCTAAACATTTATATGCTGTTAGATTATTCATCTTAATTCACTCCTTTAATATGTGTAAACTCCAAAATCACTAATATCTATTGTTTCTCCACTATCTTCTAATTCAGTTCCTCCAGCACACATTGCTGCTATAAATGCCATAAAACCATCTGTCTTTCTTGACTTAGATTCTATCTTTCCAAAACTGTAATTATCGTGTGCCTCTGCCTTTAAACAAGTATTGTTTATATACCACCTCATTAAAGGATTATCTCCCCATATAATATTATGATTAGTAAATTCACTATTAATTATTGGATATATAAGCATTTGATTACTTGGTCTGATAAGTTTAATATTATTAGTTCCTTGTTTATCACAATCAAAGCCTACTGCTCTCAATGATTTAGCTAATAGTGTATATCTGTAAGTATCCATACCTAAAATAGTAAGATTATATTTTTTAGCCTGCTTAGCTAACCATAAAGCTGGTATATCTGGTGATATTTCTACATCATCAACAAAAGTTAAAAAACCTGCTTCCTCCCATTCTCTAAGTGGTGCTTTTATTCTTCCTAAATCATTGCATTTTTCGCATACCCATGTATGAGATAACCAATAGTATTTGCCTAAATATTTAAATAAAAGACCAGCACTTACAAAATCAGTTGTTTTAGCATAATCTATTCCAACAGTGCATGTACAGCCTTCTAAATTAGGAATAGGTTTATTAGTTGCAAGTATATTTTCCCAACTCGTTACTTCAACATCTTTATTACCTTTAGGGATATTCATTCTTTTAGTCATAAATGCTGAATTACTTATAGAATCTTCTTTATAATTCACATATTCTTTTTTTAACTCTATTTGTAAATGTGGAAAGTGATGTAATGAAGGATTAGCTTTATCCCACATCTTAGGATTGTCCACTTCTTTTTCATCATCTAGCTTACAAATAAAAGGTAATAATCCATTATCATCAATAGCTCCTATTAGTATTTGTTCTGCTCTTCCTATAAGTTTATCAAGTGGTCCATCTCTAACGTCTCCATTTGTTGTTGTAATAGTAGTTCTTGGATCAGCCTTTTTACCAAGTCCAGTTAGAAATACATTTATTGTTTTGTACTCCTCATATTGATGGTATTCATCAAAATCAACTTTTCCTTGCCTACCTCCATCTTTTGTTTTTGCATTAGATGTTCTGAATCTAAGTTCCGATTTAGTTTTCTTATTAGTTATAACTTCCTTATTCCAATCAAAATGAATTGATAATTTGGTTTTATTTTCTTCTAGCACATCATAAACATCATTGAATGAAGTTTTTGCTTGCTCTTCACTATTAGCACAAATATCAATATGATATTTTTTAACTTTGTTATACTGACTTATCAAACAAAAATCTTCAAATGCTAAGTAACCATTTTTACCAGCACCTCTTCCAACTAGAATAAATAAATCGGGCCATCTTAAAATACCTGGTTTAGAATATGTGCAATTATGAAGAGTAAAACAAAATACTTCCCATTCGAGCAAATCAAACGGAAAGTATTTTTGTAAACTTAAATATTTGCATAGTGCCTCTTCATCTACAAATAAGTTTTCTTCTTCAAAGCAATATTCTATGTAATCACATAATAGCAATTGCTCTTTGCAAACCTCAATTTCTCCACTACGAACTAAATCAATATAACTCTGTATTTCTGGTATAAGCTTCTTAGAGTTCATCATCATCATCTTTTTCTTTTATTACATTATCAGTTGTTAGTCCAAGTTCTTTGAGAATTGCTAATTTTTGTTTACTATACATCAATGCATTTTTAACGGCAGGATTTTCTTTATCAATTGAATATCCTGATGCTGATTTTGCTTTATATGAACGACCATTAATTTTAATATCTTTTTGCATAGCCTTTTCCTGTTCAAAAAACCAAATGTATTCATCAATTAAATCCAAAAAATGTTCTACATTTGCATTTTTATTTTCTAGTTGCTTAATTAATGATTCTTTAATATTTTTTGCACTTGCCATATTTTTTTAATTCATCTCCTTTCGTATATTTTTTCTCACGTACGCGAGCCAACTGTTCTGTCTTACCTACTACCCGTTCTCCCCATGCATGGAGTTTTTTCGTTTTTTTTACCCGGGGGTATCATTACACTCTTATCTTTACCATTTGCTAAATCTATACCAATATAAACAGGAACTAACTGACCTTTCCATTTGTACAACATATCTTTATCATTCATTTAATCACCATCTTTCCTTATTCAGTTGTGGTTTAGGTTTATTATTAAACTTCTCAGGATGCTCCTCATCATGACAGCTATTGCATAGTGAAGTTATATTATCTAATGTCAATGCAAGATTTGGTCTCTTCCTTACATGTTCCTTATGATGTACACATTGAGCTTTACTATATAATCCTTTAGCCTTACACTTCTGACATTCATTGTTATCTCTCTCTAATGCTTCAGCTCTAACATGTTCCCACAATGCACTGTTATAAAAAGCTTTGATATTATGATATTGTATAAGCTTATTAAGCCATTGTACTAACTCTATTCCCTCCATATCATTAACCTCTTTACTCTAACTTATTGTTTATTTCTTTTTCTTTTAACTTAGTAAGCCTCTTATCATTAGCAACTCGGTTAGGATCTTCTTGCCACTTCACCTTCTCTCTATTGTTTAACCAATACTTTTCAGCTAACAAATTAGGTGGTGAATATCTTTCCACTTCTTTTACTTCAACATGTTCTTTAGTTAAAATAGTTTTCCCATCTGCTGCTATAACTTCCTCTTTAACTTTCATAGCTATTTCTTCTTTGTATTTATACCCTATACAGTTCTTGAATAAAGCTCTTTCAACCTCTTGATTCTTTTTATCTTTTACCGTAGCAATTATATCCTTAAGTGCTACGCTATTGCTCTTATATTTCCTATATGTGGAATATGCAACACCAAGCTTTTCTGCTATTTCTTTATCTGTATAATTATTCTCAATCCATGATTCTATCTTATCTAAGCTACTATTTATTAGTTCCTCATAACTATCACTTCTTGCCATCTAATCACCTCATTTATCGTAGCACTCACTTTTAAATGTGCTACGATAATTTTGTTTATTTCCTAGATACTTTATTTTCCTAGTTTTTACCGAAAATTTATGCTTATTTTTGGCATGTTTTAAGATATATAATCCCTTACTTTGTGTAATTCTAAGGTATTTTATTTTCAATATATCTACTAATATATGCATTAAAAATTACCCTCTTAATATCTATGTGCTTAAAAGTAAGGTATTTAAGGTTAAAAAAAATGACTATTTCCCATTTATATTAGAACACATATTTATCTGCTTTTTCTGCTGATTCTTGCAATATATCTTCATCTAAGCCGATATATTCCATTGTTGTACTCGCTTTTGTATGTCCAAACAATCTTTGCACAAAATGAATGTTTTCATCATGTTCTAAATATTGAAAATAACCATATGTTTTACGTGCAGTATGTGTTCCTATAGATCCTATTATTCCAAGCTCTTCAATTACACTTTTAAAAATCTTTCCCAAAGCTTCTCTTGTTATATTTTCTTTAAAAGGTTCAATACCTTCTCCTTTTTGTGACCAATATAAATATTCTGCATCTGACTTCTCTTTTATATAATCTTTTAAAATACTTCTAAGTTTATTACTCAATATTACTACTCTTTCGAATTTTACTTTTCTAGTATTTTTAGTCTTTTCTTCAAGAATAATTAATTCGCCAGTCTGAATTGCTTTTTTTATATCTGCAACTGTTAGTTTTACTAAATCTCCACCTCTATATCCAGTATTAACTCCTATGCTCCATAGTATATATGCTGGATAATTGTATTCTTTCATTCTATTAGCAATTCTTTCTAAGTCCTTTGGAAATTTAATTACTATAGCTGCATTCTTACCCTTTTTCTTCAAACTGAATGCACCTGCCTTATTGCTCCACAAACTTTTTTATATGTAGCATGATCCATACATTCTCTTAAATCATCTGTAGATTTTCCTTCTTTTAAATTTTTGCATCCACAGTGAGAACATGATATATATTTACCACTTCTCAATGTACCTGAAACTTCTTCTGTTATTAAAATATTGTCTTTTTTACATCTAATGCATTTGTAAATTGTATACATACCGTCTATAGTTCTCACCTACCCCTTAACAATAAAAACACATACAAATTAACTGCATGTGTTTTTAAATTTGAATTTATATATAATTTTTGACCATACATAAATTTTATCTTGTAATCTTAAATTTGTATATAAAATATTCCCGTTTTAATCCCTATTTAGTCATAAAATAATCCCGAAATAATCCCTGTTTTATACCATATATATTTAAATTAAAAATATCCAAATACCATACCAAATTTATATAATGCATCTTTCTTCAAGTCATAATACTTGTTTTTATTTATGTTCAACTCCTCAATTACTTCATCATTGCTTATTACACCATCCATAAAATAGGCACATTCTACTATTCTTTTGCTACTATGTGAAAGCCTATCAAGTACATAATTCATTTTATTTACTAGAGTTCTTTTATATTCATCATCTGTTACTGCATCTCCTACTGGATCTGCTATCTTATTATTTTGGCTTAAGACTCCATTAGGTATCGATGCTGTTCCAAGACCAGGCATTTCTATAGATATTTGATAGTAAGGATATTTTTTTAAATTATCTTCAATTTTATCTTTATATTGTTTAAATTCATTTTTATTAATTTCCATATATTAATCACCTATCCCTTATGTTATAATTAGAATAGGTTAATTAGAGAACTAACGTTCCAATGTGCATTCTCTAATTTTTTGAAAGGTGTTCGTAACGAACACTTTTTTATTTTATTAAACAACTAATCTTCTATATTCATTTTTTAAATTTTCTTGACTTAGTTGTGCATATATTTGAGTAGTAGATGGAGTAGTATGTCCTAAAATGCCTTGTACCCCTTCTATTCTCATTCCAGAATTTAACAACCTTGTTGCTTGAGTCCTTCGAAATTTATGACAATGCACTCTTTCATCAATTTCAGCTCTGTTCTTAATCTTTGATATAATAAGTTGCAATGCTCGTACCTTAATATGTTGATGTGGAGCTTTATCTGATATAAATAAATATCCACTTACTCTATTCCCAATATAGGCTTTTAAATGAATCTTAGCTTTTGTAGAAAAATAAACTACTCTTTGTTTATTTCCTTTCCCAGTTACAATAATGCTTCTTTCTGCAAAATTAATTTCTTCTATCTTAATTTCATCAAGTTCACTTATTCTGCAAGCGGTACTATCTAATAATTCAAATAAGCATTTTTCCTTTTCTGTTTCACATGATTCTCTAAGCATTTCTACATTTTCAGCCTTATAAGGCTGCTGAATAACTCTTGGTACTTTAGTTTGCTTTAATTTAAAAGCTGGATTTTTTAATATATATTCTTCCCCCTGCAACCATCCAAAGAAACCTTTTAACATTGTTATATAACCATTTACTGTTGTTGCCTGTTTTTCTTTACCTAGCACCGCTAAAAACATTCTTAAATCCATAGTTTCAATGGTGTTGCATGGTCTTGTAAAAAATTGGTCTAGTTTAATTAAAAATAATCTGTAATTATCTATAGTTTTCGAACTTAAGCCTTCTAACTTCTTACATGCTAGATATATTGATGCTTTTTCTTCTATATCACTCGCAACTAGATCTGTGCATTTACTTCGAACTTCATAATCGTACAAAGTTTCATCTATAACTTTTTTTACATCTAGTTGTAAGCTTAAATTTTGTTCTAATATAGACAATAATAACGTTAATTTTCCTAACAATCTTATGCTGGCTTCTTCGTTTAAGTTACTCATTTAATTTCTGTCCTCTCTCTAATGTATTTTTGAGGTGTTCCTGAAGAACACCTTATTTTAGTATTACGACCTAACCTTGCGTTGTTGGAATATCTTTTTTTTCACAGACTACTATTCGATTAACGATTCACTGGGGATTTTCACTTTCAAATACTCCAAATGAACTGTATCATTTGTCCAAATTCTCAACTGATCAGAACTTAGTTGCGGAAAGATTAAGTTGCTTAATACATATGCTCCATCGTTAACAAAGATTTCTACCGTGCTTCGGTCAACAAAAATATCAAGTTTTATTTTCTCATTTAAAGGAAAAACATTCTTAACAATTCTTGGATTAGTAAACATTTCATTGTCTATAATTAATCCACTTTGAGAACGGTCAAATTTAAGTTCATTTGTCTCTGGATCATATATGAGATCAGTATGTGCCCCGTTTCCATCACGTAAAGCAATACCGAAAGCTCCATTTGTTGACTCATCAACGAAAAAAGAAGATTCAATTGAATAAGATGTCACTCCATATATGATTTTTGGTTCTTGGCTTGTTATAATTTGATCATCCCAAAAATCAGTTTCTTGTAAATTATCCCGTAAACCCCAAACAGGAGTTTGGAACATTCTTAATCCCTCTAAAGTAGATTTCAGTCTAAGTTCTCTTACAATCGTAGTATTCCCTACATAATTTTCATAAGGAAGTTGTCTTGTGTATTCCCAGTTACTCATCCATGCCATGTAATAGCGAAAGTTGCCATTGGCAAATGGAGTTTCCCAAGTAACTCCTGTGTAACAGTCTGTCCCATGATCTAACCATTGAACGTCTGTCTCTTGATCTGAAATAAAGGATGTGCCATCAAAATCTCCAATAAAGTAACAAGAACCAGATGTATGACCATAATTAAAACCATTCGCACAGGGCATGAGTACCCACTTTTTATTATTGGGATTATCGTCTACATTGATTTGAAACAAGTCGGGACATTCAATAATTCCAATATCTTGTCTTACAAATGAAGAAGCATACGCCCAATCTTTTAGATTTGTTGATGTATAAAATCCAACCTTATCAAACTCTGCCATAATCATCACCCATCTTTGAGTGGGTTCATACCATATGACTTTAGGGTCACGAAAATCTGCATTACCTGTTGAGTTATGCTGTACAAGACCATAATAATTAAATGAAGATCCATTATCTGTACTGTACCATAGATGCGTTGATTGAGATTCAGGTGGCATTGTTACTAGTGCAATGATAGCTCCTTCACCAAAACCTGCCGTATTGTTTGTATCAACTACCGAACTTCCTGTCCAAGGGTCTCCTGCAGGATTGCCACCATATTTATGAATCGCAACAGCTTTTCTCTTCCAATGTACTAGATCAGTTGAGGTGGCATGTGCCCATTCAGTCCCATTTCCTCCCCAAGAAAAATCATCATTGTAGAGATAGTAAAGATGATGAACTCCGTTGATGTAGATTGGTCTCTGGATGTCATTCATCCATTCATTTTGTGGGGTAACATGGTAAAGTGGTCTAAAATTTTCTGTCATAAATAATTCACCGTTCCTTTTTATTTATTTAGTTGTGTCGTCCTTTCTTTAGTTTGTTTATTGGTAAAATAAGTCTCGTAAAATGTGTAACGTAATCAGGAAAATTACAATCTAAAGGTGTTCCGCAATACGGTGGTTCTTCTATAGGAAAACTCCACCACAAACAATCTCCGTAATCTTCGCCCCATTCTTCAATAGGTTTTGGTTCGTTTGCATCTTCTAATTCTCCCAATCGTTTAACAGCATTGCTATAAGCAAAGAAAGCATCATAATCATTAAATTCTTTTGCTTTATGCTTAAAGTTTTTCAGGTCGTATTTAAAGCAACCTATTGTTTTTTCTGTCAATCTATCCATAACTTCACTCCTTCGTATTTTCTACACATTCTGTTTTACTTTTTATACCAATCACAATTTTCCATTATATTTTTTAATTCAGTTTTTGTTGCATTTTCATCTAACATTTTACATACATGATTGCAAAAACATAATTCATTACATTTTAAACAACATTGTCCCGATCCATTGCATTCAGTTTCAAAATCGCATTTACTCATTTCTCTATCCCTCCAATTTACAGCTTGTCTAAGATATTTAGTACGATATATTAAAATCCATACTTATTCTTACGCCATTCACTTGCTTCTTCTGAACAATTCTTATGCATCAATTCACGCCAATCTTCACCAGTTTCAGAATTACTTATACCATCTTGATAAACATTATTACTTTCTATATCTTCTTTTGATATAACTTCATTGCACCAAGAACACTCAACTTCTTCTTTAGATGTATCAATTAATTTTCCAGCAAAATTTTTATATATCATTTATGATTCCTCCTTAAATTTACATATTATGTTGAGGGGAAAAATCCCCTCTTAATTTGCAGTAACCTTAACATTAGCAATTTGTAACCCCTACTAATGTGCCATCTAGTCCTGCAAGTAAATTTAGTTTACTATTGCTTTTAAATTATCATAAAAAATCTTAGTTTCTTCTTCTGAAAGACTCTCTGTATATTCCCCAAAAACTTCTTCTAATGTCTTTTTAGGGTGTTCAAAATAAGCATTAATTATTTTATCTATAACCTCATTTTTTTTATCCATATTGTTTTTCTCTCTTGCTTCTTTTTCAGCTTCTTGTAGTAATCTAGAATAATTTGCACTATTTATCTTACCGACCTTATATCCTGTTGCCATTTCCATACATGAAGCATAATCAATTAATCTTCTACTCTCTTGAATAAGTTTTTGTATATGCTCCATAAAGCATTACCCCCTCATAACATCTAATGTGGCAAACCTTTGATATTGACCCATCCATACTAATTTCGTTGTTTTTGTTCTACCATTTCTATTTTTAGCTGTAATTATTTCTGCAATATTTTTATCTTCTGTTTCTTTGTTGTAATATTCATCTCTATATAAAAAATGAATTATATCTGCATCCTGTTCTATTGATCCTGATTCTCTAAGATCTGATAACATTGGTCTATGATCTGCTCTTTGTTCTGGAGCACGTGACAATTGAGACAATGCAATAACTGTTATCTTTAATTCCTTAGCTAGTGCTTTTAAGTCCCTTGATATGTTAGAAACTTCTTGCTCTCTTGAATTTGTCTTTGTATTCGTTCGTATCAACTGTAAGTAATCTATTATTACAACATCTAATCCCTTTTGTAATTTAAGCTTTCTACATTTTGCTTTTATATCTGATAATAAACTTGATTCATCATCAATAAATAATTTTCTTGCTGCTAAATTATTTGCACCTTCTGATATTTCTAGGAATTCTTTATCACATAACCTACCTTCTGTAATCTTTTCAAATTCAACCATACATCTAGCTGATAGTAACCTATCCATAAGTTGGTCTCTTGACATTTCCAAAGAGAATATTGCTACACTTCCACACTTTGAAGCAGCCTGTCCTATATTTAATGCAAATGCTGTCTTACCCATAGAAGGTCTTGCAGCAACTATCACAAAATCTTCTGATTTAAGTCCTGATGATAATTCATCAATCTCCATAAACCCTGTTGAAATACCTTTCAGCTTGCCACCATTTCTATATCTTTCTTCTAAGATTAAAAGAGACTTTTCAACAGCTTCTGAAATTGTAACAATCTCTTTACTTTGTTTACTTGCAGACACTCTATACAACTCATTTTCTGCTTCCTCTACAGCAATATTTATATCTTCTTCAAAACTTTTTGATATTAGGTTTTGACCAGCTTTTATTAATCTTCTTCTGTTTGATTTTTCTCTTATTATTTCTGCATAGGATTTTATATTAGAATAGTTCATAGCCGATAATGATAGTTCTGATATATAGGAAGCTCCTCCACAGATCACAAGCAAATCTTTTATTTTTAATTCCTCTATAAGTGTTATTGTATCTACTGCAACACCTTTATTAACTAAATTTCTTATAGTTCTATATATCTCTTTATGTTTGCTAATATAGAAGTCTGATTCATTTATAATTGCATCTATATCTAAGAGCTTATCCATGTTTAATATAATGCACCCAAGTAATGTCTGCTCTGCATCTATGCTCTGTGGCAACATTCTATTAATTTCATTCATTTTTACAACTCTCCTAGTTTTGATTTATCTATTTTAACTGGTGCTGATTCTTTAGATTTAGTTATTATAGGAATTCCATTTGATTTATTTAACTCATTTAATGGAAATACACCCTTCCAACTATGCATAATACTATTATCAAGTATTTGCAGTTTATCTAAATCATTATTAGATAATTCATCTAGTCTATTTAAAATTTTCTTTAATGCTAAAGTAGTTAATGATGACCTAACTGTTTTTCTCATTTTTATAAACTCATATAGATTCTTTCTTAACTTTTTATTATCTGTATAAGATTCTATAAGATCATCAAACTCCGTTTTTCTTTTTTCTTTTTTATTATTAAGACTGTTATTATTAGTACCCACTTTTGGACAGGGTTCATTTTGGACATGTCCATTTTGACTAGGTTCAACAAAGTAGCTTGTTTCCTCACTTTGTTGAACATGGTCATTTTGGACAGGTTCATTTTTACTAGGTTCATTTTGAACGTGTCCATCTTGACTAGGTTCAACTTTTGATGGATTAACAACTAATGTATAAATATTGTTAGAATACTTACTTTTAATCCTTATTTTGTCCACAATTATTAAGTTATGGTCTATCAATTCCTTCCTGCATTTATACATCTTTTTTTCAGACATACCTAATTCTGCACAAATCAACTCTAGTGAAGGAAATGCATTTCTTCCTGCCCCTGCAAAACTACATATATATGCATATACTGCTTTGGCTCCAAGTGATATGTCTTTATTTCTCATGATTGTTTTAGGGATAATTCCATATCCTTCTTTATATATTCCAGTACAAAATAATTCATCCATTATCTTCACCATTCCTTCACATTACTCTATCTTTGGATGTTTTTCACGAAACCATATATATACATCCTCTGATATTTTATAGCCGTGTTTGGGCGTAATTCTTTTGCCTTCTTCAACTTCTATTTCTTCAACTTTTTCAAATCTAGATGGCTTTATGTTCATACAACTTATCCTTCCAAATCCAGCTAATTCAATATTTAGTATTAAATCATTAATTTCAATTTTAGACGTATAAAATATACCTTTTACAGCTTCATTTGAAATTATAAATTTAGGTTGACTAGCGAAAGTATCCAAGGCTTCTTGTAGTTCATTTAAAACATTATTATTGACTATAGGACTAATATCATTAGCTTGGTCATTATGCATTTCATCAAGCAATTGTTTATCCAGTTTACTTTCAACTGGCTGCTTAATCCCATTAATTAAAATTTCAACTTCTTCCTTTGATTCTTTAGGATCTAAAGCTTTAATTTCTTTATGAATTACGTCCTGTTCATCTTTGGTAAGACTACTAAGAGTATGTGCTTGAGTTAACGTTATTTCTTCTTTATCAAGCTTCTCTTTTAGTGGTTCAATTAAATCTTTATCTACCTTTTGATAACGTCCTACTTGCACTCCTGAAAGCTTCATATCCTGCCCTATTAGGTCTCTAATCTTTCCCTTAGGTAATTGATCTCCATTAGTCTTCTTTTGCTCATAGATATCTTTAAGTCTCTTAATTCCTTCCATCTTTTCAGAAGGTAATAGTTCTCTTTGCTCAACATTTGCCTGTATAAGCATTATCTCTGCATCTAAATCGCTAATTTCTTTAACCTGGCATGGTAATGTTTTATACCCCAAGCTTTTAGCTGCATGAAATCTTCTTTCACCTGAAATAATCTCATAAGTACCATTGTCCTTTTTCCTTGCAACCAAATTATGAATTAATCCATTTTCTTTAATAGATTCTGCAAGCTCTTCTATCTCTCTAATTCCATAAAAATTATTTGAAGATGGAACTAGATTATTTATATCTAGTTCCTGTGTAAAACTTTCCTTTTCTACTCCGTTAATTTTAGCTGCTAACCCAGTTAAATAAGACGACATTGTAATTCATCAACCAATACTTTATAGTCTTTTGATGCATTAGCTCTGTTATTAAAGTAAATTAATGGAGTAGATTCAAATGTACTTTTAATAACATCAACGTTTTCTCTTATAGTTTGCTTAAAGAGTAGATTTCCCAATTCACCCCTAAGCTCTTCTTTTATCTCTCTATTTATTTTTGTGGCCCTTTCCATAGTTATAAATACACCAAGCAAATTTAATTTTTCATTAAATTCTTCTTTAACAGAATTAACGCTACCATTCAAATATTCAAAGCCATCTAGTGAGAATTTATCTATTTTAAGGGGAACTAGAACGTGATCACTAGCAGCTAATGCATTTATAGAAATCATTCCAAGTGATGGTGGACAATCTATAAGAACATAGTCAAATTCTTCTGTGTTCTTATTATCTAACCATTTTTTAAGTCTTGTTTCTCTAGCTCGTTTAGTGTCTGCCAAAATTTCTGACTCACTTGCAATAAGATTAATATTCGCTGGTACAAGCCATACATTGTCATATTTAGTTATGGTTACTCCAACATCCTCACCTTTTAGTAAATTATAAGATCCTAGCGAATTTGGATAATACAATCCTAAATATTTTGTTGCATTACTTTGTGGATCTAAATCTATTAATAATACTTTATACCCTTGTTTTCCTAATTCAGCTGCAACATTAACAGTAGATACTGTTTTTGCAACTCCACCTTTAATGTTCAAAAATGATATTACCTTACTCATACTTGTACCGCTCCCTTACATCTATTTAATGCATTCCAACACCTTTTACATATCTCAATAAATTCTCCAGGAGTTGTCTTCTTACCAAAACTTGTCTTATTAAATTTTATGTCATCTATAGTCATACCAAAAATAATCCTATAATCTTCTTCACTAACCTTAGATTTTAATTCATTTAAAAATTCTAAAACCATGTGTTTACTTTTCCTCCATTTCAATTTATAATGGAGATACGGATTGCAGTCCGTATCTAAAACAATTGTGAACCTTTATGTAAGGTTCTTTTTTTATTCCTTGCATAAATTACATTTCTTATAATCACCGCAACAAAAATTTATTAGCTGCTTTTTCCTGCATTCTTTATCCACAATTTTATTACATAACTTATGGCTATTGTGGATAAAACTTGGACATTTTATTGTACACATTTTAATTGATCCCCTCTCAGCTCTGTATGATTTTCTGACATGTCTTTTAACCATTTTTCAAACATATCTTTATTAACTTGTATCTTTCTGCCAACTTTAAAATAAGGAAATGTTGAATCTGCCTTATAAGTTTCCTCCAATAAAGTATTTCTTCCTATTCCAGAAATAGCTGCACACTCCTCAAGTGTATATGTTAATTTTTTTTGTTTTTGTGCCTGCAAATTATCATTCTTTAGTTCCTGTAATGTATAAAGTATTTCTTCTAAAATTTTTTCCATCGCTATTCTCCTCCTTCAATTGTTGATTTATCTATGGCTATTAATAAATCATTCGTAAGCCCTGAAAGTTTCTTTAAATTCTCAACTATATAATCTACTGCTGGCTTTTCATCTTCTGTTATTTGGCCATCCTCAACTATATCAAGTAATTTCTTCCCCATCTGTCCCCCTTCTCCTAAAAGATTAAATATATTAATTGATAACTTATAAATATTATTAATATTTTCTTGATTCACTGGACTTATCGTAAGTTTTCCTATAGGACACTCATGAGTGCAATAATTATTCATTAATTCTGGAGAATTATAGGCATCTGCCATCTTAACAACTACATCAACTGGCACTTGCTTACACAATCCTAATTCATAATTTGTTAAACTATCCTTACTTACTCCAATAGCTTCGGAAGCACCTTCTCTACTTTTAAATTTTTCATTAAAATCAGATGCTCCTATTCTCGCTTTACGATAAATATTTTCTTTTACTGATTTACTCATAACTTGCACCTCATTCTATACGTTTTAAATATTCTTCTACTCTCAAGCTGAAAATCACTGAGTGTGATTACTCTTAAGTATTTAGGACATGCTTTTCTAAAAAATATGTAATCAAATTACACACTTTTGTATATAAATTGGACTAGCTTTCTATGTTATATGTAGCATTTTAATAATATAATTTATTTAATTGATTTAAAATCACATTTTTAATCAAAAAAAATTCTTATAAATTCTGAATCACTTATTGTAAAAATTTTTTTTAGTTCTTTTAACTCGTTAACACTAAATGGATTATTGCCATTTTCTTTTTTCGTATAGCTATTAGTTGCTATGCCTAGCTTATCCGCAACATCTTTTTGTGTTAATGATTTTTTTATTCTGAGTATTTTTAAATATTCTGGCAACAAATTTTTATTACACCCCCTATGTGATTTCAAATCATTTATCTTGATTTTATTATAGTGACTTAAAATCACAAAGTCAAGCATTATCGAAAATAATATTGATTATAAATCACATTTATTGATTATAAATCACATTAAGAGTACTATTTATATGAGGAGGGTTGCTTTATGACCACATTTGCCGAAAGATTAAAATACGAGAGATTAAAGAAGAATTTAAAACAAAGTGAATTAGCAGATGCTTTGTTTTTAGATAGAAGTTCTGTTTCTAAATATGAAACTGGTAAACAAATTCCTGAAACTCCTACATTAGAAAAATTAGCTCACTATTTTGAAGTTTCTATTGATTATCTTCTTGGTAAGAGTAATATAAGAACTTATGAAACAATAGAATCGAATTTTATTGAAAACAACTATACAATAGATATTCCAAAAGAATATGTAGATAAGTATAAAGTTACTTCTAGAGATAAAAAACAATATTTAGAAGAAATGAAAAAAGCTAATGAAGCTTTCTTTATGAATGATGAACTTAATGAAGAAGCAAAAAAAGAAATGTTGGATTTAATGTCTGAATTATTTTGGGAAGCTAAAACTATGAATAAAAGGAAAAAATAATAAGGTGGGGTTTTAGTGATAGATTATAAAAAGAAGGTTCGAAGCCTCATAAAAAAATACAAGACTAGAGACCCTTATACCATATCTAGAGAATTAGGGATTATAGTTAAGTTTGTACAACTATCTCCCCATTCTCCTAAAGGTATATTTAAAAAGGTATTGAGAAGAAAGTTTATTATTATAAATACTACTAGAATAATTGATGAATTTGATTATAAAATGGTTCTTGCTCATGAATTGGGACATGCAGTAAGACATTGTAGTAATTCAGCATTCTTTCTACATGACCATACATTATATGCTCGTGGAAAATTTGAAAGAGAAGCTAACGAGTTTGCTGCTGAATTATTAATTAATGAAAATGAATTGGATAAATTCTATTTACAGAATTGTTCAATAGATCAAATAGCTTTATGTTATGAAGTTCCTATTGAATTAATTAAATATAAATTTAATTTAAATTAAAGATGTGTTCGTGACGAACACCACATAAAAAAATAAAATTTGATAATAATAAATTCTATATATACTCCAGTTGCTTTAACAACTGGCTAATTTATAAAGTTAAAAAGAACATACATTCGTAAAAAGAGGTGGAATCATGGCAGTTAAAACCAATTGCGTTAAAAACGGTAAAAAATATTATAGATTAGCTATTACACTTGGTCGTAATTCGGAAGGTAAACTTATAAGAAAAGAATTCTATGGTAAATCCAAATCAGATGCCGAAGAAATGAGAGATAATTATTTAAATAAAATTAATTCCGGAATAAAAAAAGATTTTGATAAACTTTATGTAGGTAAAACTATGAACAATTGGTTAATTGAAGTTGTAAAGTTATCCACAAAACCGTCCACATTTGATAGATATTATGGCATATATAAAAATTACATTGAGGATACTACTTTATCATTTCTGAAACTTAATGATATACATCCTACTGATATTCAAAAATATTATAATGCTTTAAAGAAAAAAGGCAAAACCAGTTCTGTCATTTTCAATTTAAATAAATTATTAAGGTCATTTTTCAATTATGCAGTTTTACAAGATTATATAATTAAAAATCCATGCATGGCAAATAAAGTTAAGATTCCTGGTAACTTAAGAATGGAAAAAAAAGATATCACAATCTTTAATGACAATGAACTAAAATTAATTTTAAATGCTCCAGAAGACTCTCTAATAAAGTTCATAGCATTAGTATGTATTTGCACTGGTATGCGTCGTGGAGAATGTATGGGACTTAGATGGAGTGATTTAGACTATGTAGGCAATGAAATACATATTCGTCGTGCTGCTAAAACAGTAGCTATTTATGATGAAGATATGAAAAAACATTATGCTCCAACTATACAAACTACAAAAACTTATGATAGCGAGCGTGATATTCCTCTTCCAAGTAGCTTGAAAAATATATTGGAAAATATCAAAGAAAAACAAGCCATACAAAAAAAGAAAGCTGGAGATAGTTATATAGATAATAATTATATTTTTTGTAATGAAATTGGTGCTTTAATAGATGATAGTAATCTATCAAGATCCTTTTCTAGATTTTTAAAAAGACTTGGTGTAACATATAAGCACATACATTGCTTAAGACATACTTATGCTACTAAGCAATTTGAAAATGATATTCCATTAAAAACAGTTTCCGAGTTATTAGGTCACAGCACTACAAAAATGACATCAGACACTTATACTCATGTGTTAAAAAAACATAAAGCTAAGAGCATTGATATACTAGACACTCTCTAGTGTGGGAAAAGTGTGGGAAAATAGTAAATAGCAACGTTTTATAATCGTTACAAAACGTTGCTATCACTTACTTTATGGTGCACTTGGTGAGATTCGAACTCACGACTTCTGGATTCGAAGTCCAACGCTCTATCCAACTGAACTACAAGTGCATAATGTATTAATTTATTTGTATATAAATAAAAACAACTGTAAACAGTTGTTTATTGGAGCGGGTAGTGGGAATCGAACCCACCTTTCCAGCTTGGAAGGCTGGAGTATTACCGATATACGATACCCGCATATACAATTTATTTTCTATTTAACTTTATTGGAGCGGAAAACGAGATTCGAA